>Ga0302325_10000069_pt1 | contig 290016 bp, 291 predicted proteins | sample Palsa_T0_2_FD_201948 | JGI IMG/M metagenome (GOLD analysis project Ga0302325, IMG submission 201948) | Peat permafrost microbial communities from Stordalen Mire near Abisko, Sweden - Palsa_T0_2 | ecosystem: Environmental > Terrestrial > Soil > Palsa > Peat permafrost | place: Sweden: Abisko... | reverse complement strand
TAGTCTTACTGTGTCATAAATTTCTTCGCTGTATCGAAGGCGTGATTGGAACGGCGCAACATGGACATCGCGACAGATTTCTGACGAGTGCGAGAACGAGGCGTCGACGCATTGTCGCAATCGAGTTTGGAATGTGCCGTTCGGTGCGCAGCGGCGGAGCCTCTGGGTCTGTAACCTTCGGGAATGGCAGGCGCCTGGAACAGCCCGGTGGAACAAGGCGCTGAGGGGGGAATCGTCTCCCTTTCGGAGATCAGGAATCCGTAAGCCGCGATGCATAGCGTAGCGTGGTGGTGGAAGCCGCGCCAACCGCGTCCTTCGAAGTGACCGAGCCCAACCTCTTGCTTGAGGTCCTGATAATCGCGCTCGATACGCCAGCGCAGTTTTGTCAGATCGACCAGCCAATGGAAGGCGATCTTTTCCGGAACGGTTGAGAGCCAATATTTTGTCGGCTCGGCCTCGTTCTTCGGCCACTCGATCAACAGCCATTCTTCGGGGCGGCTTTTGGTGAGATTGTAATCGCGATGGGCGACACGAACACGCAGGCGGGCAAAGCGCGAGGTGAGTTGCTCGGCCGAGCCTTCGCGCCACGCGATCGTGCGCCATACCTTTGCCGGCAAGGAGAGAGCGAGTTTTTTGACGGCGATCGGCCGATGATTGCGATCGCGACGTATCAACTTTGGCGGCCTTCCCTGGCCCGACCATCTTTTGGCGCGCAGCGGCGCTGTACCCGGCGCCCACACCGTGGTGTTCGGCATAATACCGGCGACATAGCTCACCCCCAGCTTCGCGATATCCGTACGCAGATCGGTGTTGGCGCCGTAACCGGCGTCCATCAGCACGACGCCGCGCGGCAGGCCGACCTCGCAGGCCGCACGAATCTGATCGAGCGCGATCTGTGGCTTGGTCTTGAAGACAATATCTTCGGGAATGCCCACTTTTTGCCGGCGTTCGCGATCCTCCGTCCACTCCTGCGGCAGATACAGACGGTAAGCGACCGGCAGGCTGGCGTGGTGATTGGCAATCGACAGCGACACCGCGACCTGACAATTGTCCTGCTTGCCGAGTTGGCCGCAGTACTGCCGTGCCACTCCTACCGAATGTCGGCCCTGTTTGGGGAACCCCGTGTCGTCAATAATCCAGACCTTGATCGGCCCATGGCGCTCGATCTCCGGCCGTACCATCTCGCGCACCCTGGCCAAGACCTTCTCGTCCGACCAGCGCCCTTCGCCGACAAAATGCAGCAACGATTGATGCTGCGCCGATGTCCGATCAGGCGCAGTGATCGCCGCCATCGGTTCCACGCTCTTGCGTTCGCAGGGCATCATCAGACCAACGCAGTAATCCCGTAGCGGCTTCGCACGGTCGGCATGACCGATCACGCTCACAAGCCCCTCGACATAGTCCGCAAACCGCGATTCACTGGCGTCCAATCTTGGATGATCCATCTCAGCTCTCCATGCCGAAAAACGAATCTCCCGAAAATACCAGCTGTCCCCTGCTCAGAGCGCGCGACTTTCTGACTCAGTAAGATTAGCAGGCTGTTGAAGAAGTCCCTAGCGCAGTCTCGGCGGTCATGATTCTGTTGAGCGTGGTTTGCTTGAGGGATTGCGATGCGGGGCATCGACGAGCGATCTGGATCACTGTTCAGCTATGTGGATTTGGAGTCGCGGGTCCGGAAGGACCATCCGCTGCGGACGATCCGGGAGATTGGGAACGCGGCGCTGAGCGACCTGTCGAAGGATTTTGACAAGCTTTACACGGACTTCGGACGTCCCGGAATCGCGCCGGAGAAGCTGCTTCGAGCGATGCTGCTGCAAGCGTTCTATGGGGTTCGCTCGGAGCGGCAACTGATGGAGCGGATGGAGTTCGACCTTCTCTTCCGCTGGTTCGTAGGGCTTGGAGTAGACGATGCGGTGTGGGACCACTCGACCTTCTCGAAGAACCGCAATCGGCTGCTGGAGGGCAAGATCGCTGCGAAGTTCCTGAACGCCATCCTGGCGCAGCCTCAGGTGAAGCGGTTGTTGTCGAGCGACCACTTCTCGGTGGACGGCACGCTGATCGGGGCGTGGGCGTCGATCAAGAGCTTCCGCAAGAAGGACGGCAGCGATCAGGACAGCGATGGCCCCGGTCGCAATGCCGAGCGCAGCTTCCACAAGGAGAAGCGCTCCAATGAGACTCACGAGAGCACGACCGATCCCGAAGCCAGGCTCTACAAGAAGGGTGACGGCCAGCCTGCCAAGCTTTGCTATATGGGCCATGCGCTGATGGAGAACCGCCATGGCCTGGCGGTGCTGGGTGGGGTGAGCCAAGCCACCGGCACGGCCGAGCGCGACGCAGCGCTGGTGTTGGTCGATCGACGGCGCGGACGACGAAGACGAAGGATCACGCTGGGCGCGGACAAGGCCTATGATGTTGAAGCTTTTGTGCAAGCGCTGAAGCGCCGTTCCGTCACGCCGCACATCGCCATCGACGGGCATCTGAGCAAGACCGGCAAGCCGCGCAAGGCAGCCATCGACAACCGGACGCGGCGCCACGCGGGCTATGCGATCAGCCAGCGCTGCCGCAAGCGCATCGAAGAAGTGTTTGGCTGGATCAAGGCGTCTGCTGGGCTTGGCAAGATCAAATTGCGAGGTCGCGATCGTGTGGACGGCGCCTTCACCATGGCGCTGGCGGCTTACAATCTGATCCGCCTGCCCAAGCTGCTCGGAGCCGCCGCATGAACGGCAAGTGGCGCATCGTCAAAATGCCGGACTACACGCCGGATTATCCCGACATGATGGAGCCCGCATACATCCTGTTCGACGGTAAAGGCGGCGGCGAGTTCGCCTTCGGTTGTGTCACAGGCGCTATCCATGGCGCATGCAGCACCGAGCACGTCGCATTCAGTTGGACCGGCAATGACGAGATGGACGAGGCTAACGGTGACGGCTGGGCAGAACTCCACCCCAATGACTTACTCAACGGCCAAATCTGCTTCCACGGCGGCGACGTAGCGAACTTCACCGCCAAACCCTGGAGAACTTCTTCAACAGCCTGTTAGTGGTGGGCGCGACAGGGATCGAACCTGTGACCCCTACGATGTCAACGTAGTGCTCTCCCGCTGAGCTACGCGCCCGCCTTCGTAAGGGGGGAGAGCTATAGCGGCGGCCCCGCCGCGCGGCAAGACGAGAAAATCGGGGCCGGCCGAAAGCGTCGGTTCGCCCTCAGGCCGCGATCATCCGCTCCACTTCCTGCACGATCTCGCGCAGGTGGAAGGGTTTGGACAGGACCTTGGCCTGCTTGGGGGCATTGGAGGAGGGGTGCAGCGCCACGGCGGCGAAGCCCGTGATGAACATGATCTTGAGAGCCTGGTCCATCTCGGCGGCCCGCTTGGCGAGCTCGATTCCGTCCATCCCCGGCATCACGATGTCCGTCAGCAGGAGGTCGAAGCGGAAACCCTTGAGGCATTCGAAGGCTTCCGTGCCGTCGCCGAAATCGGTGACGTCGTGGCCGGCCTTCACCAGCGCCGCGGCCAGAAACCGGCGCAGCGATTCGTCGTCTTCCGCCAAAAGGATATGCGCCATGGTCTTCCCCGCCGCGACTTAACCCTATAACGGGCAAACCGTAAATGCGGGTTAACAGGGCCTCTCGCGGCGTCGAGCCATTCCAAAGCCGATCCCGCGCTTGATCGGCGGGGTTTGTTGGTGGTCCACTGGGTTTGTGAGCGAGTCGGATATTTCCAGGTCCCCGATCGAGCAGCCGCCGGCCAAACCGGCCGCGGGCGATGCCGCGCTGGCGCGGCTCCATGCGGAACCGTTCGCCATCCTGGCGCCTGCCCATCGCACCGCGCCTTTCGTGTTCGCCTCTCCCCATTCGGGTCGGCTCTATCCGTCGAGCTTTGTGGCCGCGAGCCGGCTTGGGCCCACCAGCCTCAGGCGTTCGGAAGATGCGTTTGTCGACGAGTTGTTTGCGGGTGTCGTGGAGTGCGGCGCGCCGCTGATCGCGGCCCGCTTCCCGCGCGCCTATCTGGACGTGAACCGCGCGCCCGGTGAACTCGATGCCGCCATGTTCGACGCGCCTTTGGCCGCGATCAACGACCCCGCCGGACCGCGCGTGCAGGCAGGGCTTGGCGTCATCCCGCGCATTGTGCGCGACGGGGCCGAGATCTATCGCGGGCGACTGGCGGCGTCCGAGGCCGAGGAACGTCTCAGCCGACTCTATCGGCCCTATCATGCGGCTTTGGCCCAGCTGATCGAGGAGACCCGCGCGCGCTGCGGGCTCGCCGTTCTGGTCGATTGCCATTCCATGCCTTCGGCCGCAGCAGCGCCGGATATCGTGCTGGGCGACCGCTACGGGATTTCGGCGGCGGCTTCTTTGATGCGCACAGCCGAGCGCATGTTCGAGCGCCATGGCTTCTCCATCGCGCGCAATTCGCCCTATGCCGGCGGTTACACGACGCATCTCTATGGCCGGCCCGCCCGCGGCGTTCATGCGTTGCAGGTGGAAATCAACCGCGGTCTCTATCTCGACGAGGAACGCGTGGTGCGCAGCACCGGATTCGCCGAGGTGCAGATGCGCATTGCGCGCGTGCTGGCCGACCTGATGGCGATGGACGTCTCGCTGCTGCGTCCGGCCAGCGCGCCCCTTCGACACGCGGCGGAATAAAAAAAGGCCGCCCCCGAAGGAGCGGCCAAGTTCAGGGAGGAAACGCCCAGGAAGGGCAACAGCATCGTGGAGAGGATATCCTCGATGCCGCATTGCAATAATATGGCACCACTTACGCTGCGCCGCAACAGAAAATGCGAGCTGAATCGCAAAAAATCCGTAGAAAAGCTGACTTTTTGTTAGACAGACTGCCTGCGATTTTGCCCTTTTTATGTGCAGTGCAGTGGCCCCGAATTTCCTCGGTCGAGCAGCCGGACCATTCCGACCGCGCAAATTGTTCACGCAAAAGCCTGTGGATTCACGAAACCATAACGCACCTGCAACATGGCCTTCGCGTTCGCAGCGCATGCAGGCCCCGTAGAGGCCCGAACTGATTCGCATCGCGCGGAAGGCGGGCCGTGGCGGGAGTATCGGATGGCCGAATTCGCCTGGGATACTGCAAGACGCGACCGTCTGCCGGATGCACTCAGATATCGCGAATTCGAGCGCCGTCCGCGGGCCCCGAGCGGCGGTCGCGAAGTTCAACGCGCAGCGCGCCATCACCGCGCGATATTCATCTCCGACGTGCATCTGGGCACGCGCGGCTGCAAGGCCGCAGAGCTCGCCGATTTCCTCACCAGGAACAGCTGCGACACGCTGTTCCTCGTGGGCGACATCGTCGACGGCTGGCGGCTCAAGCGGCGCTGGTTCTGGCCCGACGCGCACAACGCCGTCGTCGCGGCTCTGCTGCACAAGATCGACACGGGCACGCGCGTCGTGTTCGTGCCGGGAAATCACGACGAAGTCTTCCGCGAATATTGCGGCCGCTCGATCGCCGGCGTCGAAATCCTGCGCGAAGCGATCCACGAGACCGCCGACGGAAGACGGCTTCTGGTCCTTCACGGCGACCAGTTCGATGCCGTCATCGCCTATGCCAAATGGCTCGCCCATCTGGGCGACTGGGCCTATTCGCTGGCGCTCGAGCTGAACGAAGTCTGCCACCTGGTGCGGCGCAACTTCGGCTTCAACTACTGGTCCCTGTCCGCATTCCTCAAGCAGAAGGTGAAGAATGCCCTCGAATATATCTGCCGTTTCGAGGATGCCGTGGCAGGCGAAGTCCGCGCGCGCGGTTTCGACGGCGTCGTGTGCGGCCATATTCATCACGCTGCGATCAAGCGAATCGGCGGCATCCTCTACCTCAACGACGGCGACTGGGTTGAAAGCTGCACCGCGCTTGTCGAAGATGCGCAGGGGCATCTGGAGATTCTCTGCTGGGCCGATTCCGCCAAAGAGCGCATGCCGGCCTCCGTTGCTGCGGACGGCGCAGCCTTACCCGTGCCCGCCTGAGGATTTCGTTTTGACGCGGGAGAGCGCCCAGCCGGCGCAGCTTCCCGTGTCGTCCGCGCTCAACGCGCTGCAAAAAGTCCTGATCGTCACCGACGCCTGGAAGCCGCAGGTGAACGGCGTCGTGCGCACCTTGGAAATGCTCGGCCGCGATCTCGAGGCCATGGGCCATGAGGTGCGTTATGTGACTCCCGAAGGCCGCTTCACCGTGCCGCTGCCCACCTATTCCGAAATTCGCCTCGCGATTTTTCCCCGCCGCAGCATCGAGCGCATGATCGACGAATTCCAGCCGAGCGCGGTGCATATCGCGACGGAAGGAACCATCGGTCTTTCGGCGCGCGCGATCTGCCTGCAGCGCAACATTCCCTTCACCACCTCGTTTCACACGCGCTTTCCCGAATATGTGCGGGCGCGGTTTCCGATCATTCCCGAGGGCCTGGTCTATGCGTTCCTGCGCTGGTTTCACGGCCCCGCGACCGCGATGATGGTGGCGACGCCATCCCTGATGCAGGAAATGGAATCGCACGGCTTCAGGAATCTGCGCATCTGGTCGCGCGGCGTCGATGTCGATGCGTTCCGTCCGATCACGAATGCGCAACTGCCCTTCCCGCGACCGATCTGGCTTTATGTCGGCCGGGTTGCGGTCGAGAAGAACGTCGAGGCGTTCCTGGCGCTCGACCTGCCGGGCACGAAAGTCGTGGTGGGCGACGGGCCAGCGCGCGCGACACTCGAACGGCGTTATCCCGCGGCACAATTCGTGGGGCCCATGAGCGGCGAAGACCTCGTGCGATATTATGGCGCCAGCGACGTGTTCGTGTTCCCCAGCCGCACCGACACATTCGGGCTCGTCATTCTGGAAGCTCTGGCCTGCGGCACTCCGGTTGCAGCGTTCCCCGTGCTGGGGCCCCGCGATGTCGTGGGCGATGCGCCGGTTGCCGCGCTTGACGAGGATCTGCACAAGGCCTGCCTGCGCGCGCTTGAAATCCCCCGCGAGGCGGCGCGGGTCTTCGCGCTCAAGCATTCCTGGCGGGCCTGCACGGAGCAGTTTCTCGCCAACCTGCCGGACATCGACCAAAGCGCGGTCCGCCCCGGTAGGTTTCGCAGCAAGCGCCCGGCCATACCGTAGAAACGCAACGCGCGCGCCATCGGCGGCAAGCCGCGGAGCGCTCATAAGCGCCGAAAAAAGTTCGCACGCGGAGACACGGAGGACACGGAGAAGTTTTCTTGCGCGCGGTCGCGCGCGACCCACTTTTTCTCCGTGCTCTCCGTGACTCCGCGTGAACCTTCCTAATTCCGCCATCGCGGTACGTCTCCAAAGACTGCTTCCACCGCCGGATTTTTTTGCGAAATTTTTTCGCTTCCGGAATCTTGTGCGGAATCAATCTCTTGGCTCCGCATAACAGGGTCTGCATCTCCTGTTATGGGTCCTGTTGTGGAGCCTGTTTCCAATCCTGTTTTCGCCTCTGTTTCCAGCCCTGTATTGGGCCGCTCGTCCTTTTTCAGGTGCGGCGAGATGTGCGGCCAATCTGGATAGCGCAGCCGATCCTCGGCTTCGCGCGACACTGCGTTGCCGTTGGCGTCCAGCAATTCGCCGGAGCGCGGATCGCGCCGGAACAACGACGCGTCGACGGACGGCGCGCGTTTCGGACCCGCCATGGTCTGAACGCGCGAAGGCTTGGTCGGGTAAATCGTCTTGACGTGGGGGGCGGCCATTTCGGCCGGCACCATCGGCGTTTCCGAAATCTCGCGCGCCGCCACGCTCTCCAATTCGCGCAACGCGCGCGTCTTCGCCTTTTCGGCGATGCGCAGTGCCGCGAGCCTGCGGCGGTCGCCGCGATCGACATACCGGATCAGAAACATCCGGCATTTGAGATCGCCGGCATCGGCGCGCTCCACGATGTCGTACATGTATTCCGCGAGCCGCGTGCGCGTGCCGCCAAGGCCGTCCGCGCGCTCGACCGGCCGCTCGATCATGAGACGCGCCAGAAATGTGGGTGTGACGCCGGTACCGGAGGTCAAGCTCTGCGGACGGCTCGGCCCGCGCTGCTTGCGCGGACGGCCCTTGGGATTGCCCGATTGACCCTTCTGCCAGCGCGTTGCGGGCCGTTGCTCGTTCGATGTCACTTCCATGTGCGTACTCCACCAGGGGAAAACACCCAACGTGGCGCTGCGAACACGGGCGCGCAATCGCATAAAGCGTCGATTCGGCAAGATTTCTGGAACGAGAATCGAACGCTTGCCGAAAATTTTCGGCGAATGTTTTTGCGCGACAGGCGGTTAGAATGGGGCGATTTGGCGCGCACCATTTTTCGATCCGTCGTGCTTCGGGAGGCTGAATTCTGCCGCGCTGCTTATGGACCGCGGGCGTTCCTCCTACGCTGCTTCGCAGCTTCGGAGGAACGCCCGCGGTCCATCGGCGCCGGTGCGTAAATTCTGGAACAAACATCGAAACTTTGCCGCGGGGATAAGTCTACAGTTTGCAGATTCACCTCAAGTTTGAGGCCCACGCATTCGGGGATTATGTATGGTGTCGACCGAATTCCGGCACGCGGGGCTGAATCCGTGAAGACGATTGTCATGACAGGCGCGACAGCCGGTTTGGGGCGCGCCGCTGCGATGAGGATAGTTCCGGATGCCCATCTCCTGGTCGGGGTGCGCGGCCGTTCGCCGGCAGGACTCGATGCTCTCCCACTCGATCTGGCGCGGCTGGCAAGCGTGCGCAGCTTCGTCCGCGAGGTGCAAAACCGATTGGGCGATACACAGTTGGATGGGCTCGTGCTCAACGCCGGCACGCAGGTCGGCAACGTCCGAACGCGGACGGACGATGGGTTCGAGACGACATTCGCCGTAAACCATCTCGCGCATTACCTGCTGCTCCGCCTCCTGATGCCGAAACTGGCGCGGGGCGCCATTGTGGTGATCACCACGAGCAACCTTCATGACCCGAGGACGAACCGGATGGCGCCGCCCGAGCACGCGGATGCCGAGCAGTTGGCGCACGGCCGGGTCGAGCTCGGCAAATCGGCCGGCGCGATGTCGGGACTTCGCGCGTACTCCGCATCCAAGCTTTGCAATATCCTGACGGCTCGCGCCTTGGCTCTATCGGACTTCGCGCGGGAGCGGGACCTTCGGGTGATCGCGTTCAATCCGGGTTTTACGCCCGGGACCCGCTTAACGCGCAACCAGCCTTTGGCCTTCAGGTTAGTGTTCGCGGTCGTGGCTCCTGCGATCGGCTTTGTTGGGCGCATGAACACCGTCGCAAGCGGCGGAAAATTCCTGGCCGATCTTGCATGCGGCCAAATCGCTCCCCCGCCGGGACATCTCTATGCCTCGCAGGTCAAACGCCGCTTGACCTGGCCCGATCCTTCGGAGCTGGCGCTGAATGACGCTGTGATGCTGAAGCTCTGGCGCGATAGCGCACAAATGGTGGGCTTGGCGCAGTGATGTCTGCGCGTTTGCTCTCAATCGCCTATCGAAAGATATAGTCGACAGCTTACGGATTCACCTCAAGTTCGAGGCCCACGCGCTCGGGGATTGGTGTCGACCGAACCGGCCTATATGTTACCTTCAAGGCGAGGAAGCCGGCGCAGACACGGCAACTTACGGCGACATGATGTGGCCTCACCGCGATCATTGCGAGTCGGCGCTCGGTGAATTGGTATGGCGTCGACCGAATTATTAGTTCTTTGCAGCCCACGAGGCGACCGGATAGCAAATGCCCTCGCTCGCCGAAAAACTCGACGACCTGAAGCCCAAGGCACATGACGACTATTCGCGGTCGGTATTGGACGGCGCTACCTTTGCGCTGGCGCACAACGCAAATCCGCTGCGCCTGAACTTCTTCTCAACGGCCATGCGAATGCTGTTTGAGCATATGATGGACAGCTTGGCACCACGCGACAAGGTCGTGCGCTGCTCTTGGTTCAAAGCGGAAACGGAAGACGGCAGGCCGACACGTGCGCAGCGTGCGCTTTACGCAATCCAAGGCGGGTTTACGTCACGGTTCGTCAATGAACAACTCGGCGTTGATCCCGCGCCATTGGCCAAGGCGTTGCGATCCGCAATCGACGAACTGAGCAAGCAAATACACGGGCGCGAAAACACCATCAGCGCCGATCTGGCGGAGCAAGACGCTCTTGCTGGCGGCACTCTAGATGCGATGACCGCGTTCTTAGATGCGGCCCGCGAAACGCGCGATGAAGTGCTGCGACCAGTTCAAGAAGCCTTAGACGACGCGGCGATAGACGCCATGATGTTTGAAACCATCCAGGACATGGACGAACTGTCTAGCCATTATTCGCTGGAAGAAGTGTATGTGGACCGCACTGTGGTCCACGAAATCGGACCTGACGCTATCGTTTACCGATCAACCGGCAGCGTATCGGTTACGCTTCAATGGGGATCAAATTCTGATCTCCGCCGCGGCGAAGGCGCCGAGCTCGATCAGTCATTTCCCTTTCAGTGCGACATGACCCTGCCGCTCGACCATCCGTGGGACCTAGACATGGCGGAAACTGCGGCCGGTGTGGACACCAGCGAGTGGTGGGACGCAAGGGAGCCCGAACAATAGTACGCGTTATGAACTGGATGCTGCCAGCAGCGCGGCTGCGAGAATGCCCAGCCCAACAAGTAGCGCGGCTTGGGGCACTTCCTTTTCGTCCGTCACAGTCACGCCCTGTGCGCGCAACGTCTGCGTCCATTGATCTGCGTGGTCCAGTATTATACTCGGCCGCATGTTCAACGTGCGCGCGACGATGCGTAGTTGCGTCACTGTTATAGACGTGTCGCCCTTTTCAATCCGCGAATAAGCAGGCTGCAAGATTCCCAGCGCGGCAGCTACTTCGTTCTGCTGCAATCCCCGTTGCTGGCGGTAGCGCTGCAGAAGCCGTCCGAGGAGCGTTGTGTACGGGACTTTGGCGGCGGGCCGGGTTGACATTCTAGCCTCGTATTCGTAATTTCGATATATTCATATGGAGCGAGTTCGATGATCCCTGTCAATCAGGTCAGGCCCGGAGCAGTGATATACGTTTGGTTCGGCATCTTCCGCCACAAGGGCATTGTGTCCAATCGCTGGTGGAACGGCTACCCCATGGTCATAGCCAATTCCTGGGCCACGAACGGCGTGGCAGAAATTCCGTGGGGTGACTTTGCGGGGACGCAGACCGTGTTTGTCGAAGGCTACCCCAGCAACCTTTCATCGCTTGAAGTGCTGGATAACGCACGAAGCATGATCGGCCAGCGCTACGATGCTGTGCAGTCAAACTGCGAACACTTCGTTTGTAAGTGTCACGGCTTCGAACCTCGCAGCCCGCAACTCGCCGGTGTCATAATTGCTGCCACGATGGTGGCAGCACTGGCGATAGCTGCGCAGTCCTAAGGCCGCAATCCAAACTGCCAATGCCGATAATAGTAACCATTTAGCTGCTGATTGTGATCTTGATGTCGTCGACGCTTACGCCAAGCGACAACGCCAAGCGGCGCTTCGCTTCGGCAATGGTCATTGGTGGCTCCACATCGCTGGCTTGTTCAGCATCGACGTCCTGATCATCGCCTTCGTTCAGTCCGGCGCTGCCTGGAACAAGCGAAATTGGGTGACAGCGCCAGCGTTACCCTTCGCGGCATAACGTACTGCAGTGGCCCGTGAAGTTGCTGCTGTCACGACATTTCAATAGCTCTTCCGAAGAAGGGCTTTCGGAAATATGGGGGTTTGCCTCGCTGAGACAGGTATGGCGATTTTAGCCACACCTGCTAGAATTATCCAATGATAGACGTTTTCGGATTTTGTGCGTTTGCAATCGGCTGTGGAATGCTGTGGACTGGTTTACGGCCTAACGGCTCGTTTCTTTCCACTTTATTTCCAATCTCGCCGCTCTTCGTAAAGCGCAGCCAACCGGTATTCTATTGGTGGAACGTGTTTGCGTGGGCGACAATGGCCGTTGTCTGCCTGTGGGTCGCCCTAATTCCTATCACAGGCTGGCCGCGCCCATAGTCCGATCGAAAGGCCGGAAGATTGGGGTCGGCGTCACATCGTCTGCTTTGATGAAGTCGCCGCAAATTCGTACTCCGGTCTCGAACGGCGCCGACTCGAAATAATCGACCGCCTACCTCCCGCCGCGCTTTGTTCTAGCCGCTTCGTTGCCCGTTGCCGCCGCGCGCGCCAGTCGCGGCGCGACCACACTGATGCGTCCGGTGGAATGGGAGCGCGGCTTTCGCCGGATGGATATTTCCACGTCGCGGTCGAGCGCGGTCAGGAAGATCATCAGGCGCTCCACGGAGAAGCCTTCGAGCTTCTAGCGAATGCGGTGACAGCGGCAACGTTACCTCTCGCGACGCAACTTAACGGCTGGGGAACATTGCCACTGTCACCTCATATTTGAGCCCGATACCGAAAAGAAGCCGGCCAAGCTTAGCGCGGCTGTGGCGAACTTGGACGCGGCATTGGTGGGGGTTGGGTGACGGTGTTCATCTGCAGCGAGACTGCCGTCTGTGCGAGTAACCGACCGTCGATCGATGCATGTGTTCCTAAAGCTATAGATGTCTTGTCAAGGACGGTCCCCTCAAGATGCGAGGTCGTTCCAAGGGTCGTTGCACCGGCGATCTGCCAATATATGCGCCGAGCCTGCGCCTCTTTGCCCAGGAAGACAGACACGCCACTGGATACAATCAGAGTGCCCGGAATCTGAAATATCCAAACGTCATACGGCGAGTGGCCTGTGAGGGTGACATTGCTCGTGATGCTCACGTTCGAAGCTGCCCCATTCCAGGCATACACGCCGGGCTTAAGCGACATGCCGCCGATATTTCCCGCACCCACGTTGACGAATGTTGCCGTTCTTCCCGCTGCTTCCGTGTAGGCAGCTTGCATGTCGCTTATGGCTGTCGTCAGTTTTGTAGACCTGATGAGACTGCATGGGGATGGACCGTCCGCGTCAACCGACAGAACCTTTCCGGTGACTTCGGAGCAACTCAAATGGTCGGCGGCACCCGTGATGGGGCTGACCCCGACATTTCCCGTCACAGCCGAAGTCGGAACATCCGTAATCCCTGTCTCGGACAGAATCACAAATTGGTCGGCATCCCCGAGGAACACATTCATGACACGAGCGGGCGGTGGGGTATTCGTAACAAGGCCGTTGCCACCGGCTGCATGGGCAATCGCCGTCCCCAGCAAAAGAGCCGGCAATGTCGGAAAAAGGTTCGGGAGCTTCGCGCCGCGTCCAAGTTTGATATTCGTTCTCATCGGAAAATCCCTCCGCAAGAGCACCGCCGGAATTCTCCAGTCGCGAAAATCGCCACTGCCATCGGCAGGGTACAAGACCACCATAAGCGGCTCTTAAGATTGGGTCTGAGCAAAATTGCTCATGACCCGTCTTCTACATCCACTGCAGCCAAGCGATTTTACAATCGTCGCCGTCTATCGGGTATTTATCCGGTGACGAGGGCAACGTTCCTCTTCACGGCACGACGCGACGTAACGGCCGGGGGACATTGCCGCCGTCACTTCGTTTCCCGTCCGAAGGAGATCATGGAGGCCGTCGCCGAACGCGGCGCGTGAGCCTCCCGGTGATCGACCGGAGCGCACAGGCAGGCGCCGGTTCGGTGTGGGCGGCAAGTCGGCGGAATCATCCCCTCCCCCGCGAAGCGGTAGCGCAGCGTGGGGAGGGAATGAGTATGTCGATTCCAAACCTGCCCTGAAGTGGGGGCTGCCCCGCGCAACGGGCCGCAGGCCTGTTGGCCGGCGCGCGTGCTAAGGCATACTCCGTTCACAGCCCCAAGCACGCCACCCGGTCCCGGAATGCACCCCTCAGACGAGTCCCCCCGCGGAGCCCGGCTCGCGCCTCAAGAATGGCTGTTTCTTGCCGCGCTGATCCTCGGCTGGGCCGTGTTCGTCGTGGCGCACGGCAAGGACATGTCGTGGGATTTTCGCAATTACCATTGGTACATCCCTTACGCGTTCCTGAACGGACGGATGGGGTTCGATGTCGCCGTCGCGCATCAGGCGACGTTCTACAATCCGTTCCTCGACATCCCTTTCTACCTGCTCGCCACCCACACCCATTCCTGGTTTGCGCTCGGCGTCTTGGGCGCGGTGCAGGGCTCGAACGTCGTGCCGATCTATCTGATCGCGCGCGCGGTCGTCGTGTCCGAATACAAGAGAATTATCGCCGCGGTGGCGGCGCTCCTGGCATTGACGGGCAGCCTCACCGTGAGCCTCGCAGGCGCCACCTATTACGACAACGTCATGAGCGTGTTCGTGCTCATGGGCCTCGCGCTGATCGTCGTGCAACGCGATCTGTTGCAGGATGGTCCGTTGTGGCGCGGGATGGCGATCGCCGCCTTCGCGGGGCTGCTGACGGGAAGCGCCGTCGGGCTCAAATTGCCCGAAGCACCGTTTGCGCTCGGCTTCGCGGCGGCGCTCGCGATTCTTCCCGGCGACTGGCGGCACAGATGCACGCGGCTGTTGGCAGGCGGTCTCGGCGGTGTCGTGGGCGTGGCGCTTTTCGCGGCCTATTGGTTCGTCAAAATGCAGCATCTGACGGGCAATCCGCTCTTTCCCTATTTCAACGAAGTTTTCCATTCGCCGCTGGCGCTCACCGCGTCCTATCGCGACATGCGCTTCATCCCGACCGATCTCAAGCACCAGCTTCTGTTTCCGCTGCTGTTCTCGGTCGATTGGGGTGTGGCCGACGACTTGCCCTTTCAAGACATCCGGGTGGGCTTGGCCTATGTGCTCGCGATACTGACATTGCCGCTGTGGTTCTTCGCACGGCGGAATCGCGAGCCGATGATCGTCCTGCCGGCAGCCGCGGCGCTGTTCGCGTTCGTCGTCGTTTCTTATATCGCGTGGCTCAGGATCTTCGGCATCTACCGCTACATTCTTCTGCTGGAGATGATCGCGCCGCTTGTGATCTTCGTGACGGTGAGCCTTGTGCCGGCGAGCGTGCGCGCACGCCTCGTCGTGATCGCCGTGCTGCTTCTGGGTGTGCTTGTGACGACCAGGGCCGGCCTGCTTGCGCGCGCGCCGCTCGGCGATCCTTATATCCAGGTCACGATTCCGCCCATCGCCCATCCCGACAAGACCATGCTCCTGATGACGGGCGAGGCGCCGATGGGCTATCTGGCGCCGTCGTTTCCGCCGCAAATACCCATCGTGAGGATCGACGGCTGGATGATCCGGCCGGAGGACGGCTCGAAGCTCACGGCCGAGACCCGCAAACGTGTCGAGGCCTTCAAGGGCGATCTCTACGCGATATTCATCCCCTACGAGGCGGCACGGGACCGCGACGCGCTGGCGGTCTATGGTCTGGCCATTCGCAGGCCCGATTGCCGGGAACTGGTCACCAACCTCGGCGGGCTCTATCAGTTCTGTCCCGTGATCCGCGCCCCGAGTTCCAGCCCATGACCGATGCCCGCGTTGCCGTTCTCGTACCCTGCTACAACGAAGAGGCTGCTATCTCGATGGTGGTGCGCGACTTCCGCACCGCTCTGCCGGACGCCACGATCTATGTCTACGACAACAATTCGAAGGACAAGACGGCCGAGCGCGCGCGCGAGGCAGGCGCCGTCGTGTGCACCGAGACGCGCCAGGGCAAGGGCAATGTCGTGCGCCGGATGTTCGCCGACATCGAAGCCGACATCTATGTGCTGGTTGACGGCGACGACACCTATGACGCCTTCGTGGCGCCGGCTCTCGTGCGCAAACTGGTGGCCGAAAATCTCGACATCGTGTCGGGACGGCGGATTGCGACAGGGCAAGCCGCCTATCGCGCCGGCCATGTGCTGGGCAACCGGCTCCTGACCGGCCTCACCGCGATGATGTTCAGCGTCAAGCTGGGCGATCTGTTGACGGGCTATCGCGTGATGTCGCGACGTTTTGTGAAATCGTTTCCGTTCACGGCCGAAGGCTTCGGCATCGAGACCGAGCTGACCGTTCATGCGGTGCGGCTCCTGATGCCGATGGTCGAAGTCGATACGAAGTACAAAGAACGTCCGGCGGGCTCCATCAGCAAGCTCAACACGTATCGTGATGGCGTGCGGATTCTGCTGACCATTGCGGCGCTTGTGCGCGAAGAACGTCCGCTCATCTTTTTTAGCGGCATTTTTGCCGTGTTGGCGCTGCTGTCGCTTCTCGTCGGCACGCCGGTGGTGCTCGAATATGTGCGCACGGGTTTCGTGCCGCGCCTTCCCACGGCGCTGCTTGCGACGGCGTTGATGATCCTCGCGTTTCTCTCCTTTGCCAGCGGGCTTATCCTCGACACGGTCACGCGCGGGCGATGGGAATTGAAGCGCATCGCCTATCTTGCGATACCTGGGCCGAAGGATCTCAGGCTTCCGTGAGCGCCTTATCGGAGCTCGCGCGCAAAGCCGTCGATTCGCGCTTCCTGCGCTTCGCGGCTGTGGGGACCGCCGGCTTCGTCGTCAACGAGATTGCGCTGTGGTTGGTTCACCACCTGACCGCGCTCGATTACTACACAAGTCAGATTCCCGCTTTTTTTGTCGCCGTCACGTTCACATGGTGGGGCAACCGCATGCTCACTTTTCGGGAGCATGCGGCCCGGGCAAGCGTGCTGCGGGAATGGGCGAAATTCGTGGCGGCCAACGGCCTCGGAGCCGCGGCGAATTACGCGCTTTATGTAAGCCTTCTGCGTTTCGCGCCGCCGCCGGCCGACAATCCCTATCTCGCACTCGCGGCCGGCACGCTGTTCGGACTCGTATTCAACTTCACCCTGTCCAAGCGCTTCGTGTTTCGCGCCGGAACGCGGCAATAACTCACCTGATGCGCTTCAACTCGTCGATCAGCGCCGATCCGGCCGGGGCGTCGATGTCGACGCGCGTGGTTTCGGTGAGGCGCGCCATCGTCATGTAGAAGCCGCAAGTGAGAATGGCTTCCACGATCTCCTGCGGCGAGAAATGTTTCGCCATGCCCTCGACGGCCTCCTCGCTTGCGCGCACATTTCTCACCACTTCGCGCGAGAATTTCAGCAATGATTTCTCCTTCGCGCTGAACGCGGCATCGTCGATTTGAGCGATTTCCAGAGCCCTGATCTGATCGTTGCGGCAGCCCGCGGCCTGGGCGATCGGGACATGCTGCACCCACTCATAGGTACCGCCTTCGAGCCGAGCGACCCAGAGGATGATGAGCTCGCGCAAGGCGGGATCGAGTTTCTGCTTGGAGAGGATCGCGCCGCCGAATCGCATGCCGGGCACAAAGCAGGTGGCGGCATTGGCCCACATACGGAAGATATTGAGCTTGCGCGGCAGCTTTTCGAAACGCTCGCGCACGTCGTCCGGCAGGGCCGCGATATCGGCATAGGGGATCAGGGGCATGTTTCGTCTCCGGTGGTTATTCGCCCTCCCCTTGAGGGAGGGCCGAGATTACGTTTGGGCGCGCAGCGACAAGACGTAATCTCGGGGAGGGGTGATGCCGATGCAATACCCCTCCCCGAATTGCTGCGCAATTCGACCCTCCCTCATGGGGAGGGTGGGAATATTTTCTCATCGCAAATCGACAATCACCGATTTGACGATGGCAAAAACCGGCATTCCCGCCGCAAGACCCAGGCGTACGGCCGACGCACGCGTGATGCGGGAGACGAGTTTCACGTGGCCCGATTGCAGCTGGACGTCGGCGTGACCCTCGTCGTCACTGCGCACCGAGGCGATCGTCGCGTCCAGGATGTTGTTCGCGCTGATCTCCCGCGGACGCTCGCGCGCGATCATGACGTCCTCGGCGCGGAGCCTGACACGCAATCGCGTGCCGACGGGACGCGCAATCCGCGGCACGATCAGATCGCCGCAATCGGAGGCGAGAACGGTCAAGCGGTCGTCGTCGTCCTGTGCCGAGACAGTCGCTTCGAAGACCGCGCCGTAAGACGGCGTACCCGCAAGGCTCGCGAATTCCAGATCGGGCAAAAGGTCGAATACCGGACCCTGCGCTGCGATCCGACCGTCCTTCACAAAGACCAGCTCGTCGGCCAGTCGCGTGACTTCGTCGATCGAATGGGTGACATAAATCATCGGCAGTCGCACTTCGTCGCGCAGCTTTTCAAGATAGGGAAATATCTCTGCCTTTCGCGCCGCATCGAGAGCGGCCAGTGGTTCGTCGAGGAGAAGCAGCGCGGGCGATGCAAGCAGCGCGCGTCCGAGCGCCACGCGTCCCTTTTCGCCGCCCGATAGTTTCGCGGGCTTACGCGACAACAGATGCTCGAGCCCGAGCATGTCGACGACGCGCGCAAATTCGTCTTCACCGGCCTGCCGCGCCGCGCGGCGCCAGCCGAAGCGCAGATTGTTCGCCACGCTCATATGGGGAAACAGACGCGATTCCTGGAACACGTAGCCGATCCGGCGTCCGCGCGGCGGCACATCGATACCGGCGCTGCTGTCGAACACGACGCGACCGTCAATCGCGATACGACCTTCCTGGGGCCGCAACAGTCCCGCGACGGCATTCGCAATCGTCGTTTTTCCCGCACCCGAAGGGCCGAACAGGGCCGTCACGCCGGGCTTTGCCACGCGAAACGCTGCATCGAGTTCGAAGCCGGCAAAACGGTGATGCACCGCGATTTCGATCGTCATTGGCCCACAAGCACGCGGGTGCGCCGCTCCGCCATCTCGGCCAGAACCATGCCGACGAGCGCAAGCGAGATGGAGAGAAGCGACAGGCGGGCCGCCTCCGCTTCGCCGCCCGGAGATTGAATGGCGCTGTAGATGGCTAGCGGCAGGGTCTGGGTTTCGCCGGGGATGTTGGAGACAAACGTGATGATCGCGCCGAATTCGCCGAGGCTCGCAGCGAAAGCCGTGATCGCACCGGTCACAATACCGGGCAGCGCCAGCGGCAGCACGATATGGATGAAACGATCGGTAGGGCCTGCTCCCAGCGTTTCCGCCGCTTGCCCGAGCCCGCGATCGATTCCCGCAAGCCCCAACCTGATGGCCCGCAACTGAAACGGAAAGGTGATGAGGCCCGAGGCAAGCGCCGCACCGGTCCAACTGAACGCGAAACGAATTCCCAGATTTTGCAGCAGCCATGCTCCCAGGGGCGCACGCGTTCCAAGGATCGTCAGCAGCAGATAGCCGACCACGACAGGAGGCAAGACAAGCGGAAGGTGAAGCGCACTGTCGACAAGCGTCTTGCCGGGAAACCGCGCGCGCGCCAGCAGCATTGCCGCGGCAAGCGCGAACGGCAAGGCGCAGGCGACAGCCACCAGCGACACGCGCAGGCTCAGCAGAAGCGCTTCGGCTTCGACATCCGTCAGCATCCAGCCCGGAATCCTCTCAGCAACGCGTTGTATACAACGGAATATCAAGGATGGGGCGAGGCGCGTCGTTAACCAGCGACGCGGGGCAACTTGACCGCCGGGCACGGCCCGTTACGGTTGGGGCGGGGCGGGCATTCGAGGGAAGAATGCGGGCGGGATATCTGACCTTTGCTGCTTTTGCGGCGTTTTTTGCTTGGGTTTGGACGCCCGCGCAGGCCGCGGTCGCGCAAACTCCGCAGGCTTCGGTGGCGCCTACGAAACCCGCGGCGGCGGTTGTGGCCGCCAGGCCGGACACGATCGTCATCCGCTACGACCACTGGACGGATGCGGATGAGCGCGCCTACAGCGAATTCATTCAGGCGATAGGCGACTCTGGTTGTCGCACCGTGAACACCTGCCTTCACGATCCGGCAAATCCGTTTCGCGCCAGCGATCGGGAAGGCATGGAGTTCCGTTCGGACTGCGCCGACCTGCCCTATGTGCTGCGCAGCTACTTCGCATGGAAGCGCGGGCTGCCGTTTTCCTATGAAGGCGATGTCGAAGCGCGCGGCCACACGCGCGACATCCGCTACACGGCAGCGGGCAACGAAGTTTCGGCCCGCACCGATGTGCTGTCCTATTCGACGTCCGGTTACGAGATGATCGACGCGATGCGCGACGCCGTGTCGTCGGCAAGTTTCCGCATCCACCCCGATCTCGACGGGCCCTATGAGCCCGACATGTATTCTCCTGCGATCGGCGTGAAATCCATCCGTCCGGGGACGATGGTTTACGATCCCAACGGCCATGTGGCGACGATCTTCCGCATCGAGCCCAACGGACGTATGCAATATATCGATGCCCATCCCGACAGCTCGGTGACGCGCGGCTATTACGACGAAAGATTCGTCCGCTCGCGGCCGGATATGGGTGCAGGTTTCAAGAACTGGCGGCCCATGTGGCTCGTCGGTGCGGTGCGACGCAGCGACGGCGTTTTGGTCGGCGGCCATGTCCTGCTCGCGGCGAACAAGGACATTGCGGATTACTCGGAAATGCAGTTCTTCGGTACCGGGCCGCGGCCGGACGACGATGCAAACTGGAATACCGGCGCTTTCGTTCTGAACGGCCAAACCTACGACTATTACGACTATGTGCGCGCCGTGATGGCGGGCGGGAAGCTGCAATTCGACCCCGTCAGGGAAGTGCACGACATGGTCGATTCCAATTGCAACGATTTGCATTACCGCAGCGACGCTGTGGAGGTGGCGCTGGCTGCGGGAACCGAGAATCTGCCTCAGCCTACGCGCCTGCCGCCCAACATCTACGGCACCGAGGGCAATTGGGAAGATTATTCGACTCCGTCGCGCGACGCGCGGCTCAAGACCTCGTTCAAGGAATTGCGCGATCAGACCGAGCGCTTCGTGAAAATGTACGAGGCGGGTGACCCGAAGCTCGTCTATAAAGGCAAGGATCTCGTGGCGGATCTGATCGCGACCTATGACCGGGAGGCAGGCGCCTGCAAGCTCGCCTATACGCGTACCGACAAATCGCAAGTGACGCTCACCTATGACGAAATGCGCCGGCGGCTGTTTCTGATGTCGTTCGATCCCTATCAATGCGTGGAGCGACGCTGGGGCGCGACGAGCCCGGCCGAGCTGTCGACCTGCAGGGATGGCAGCAACAAACAGGCTTGGTACGCGGTCGAACAGAATCTACGCAACCAGCTCGATCGCACCTACGAAGCCGAAATGGATTTCACGCTCGACGAGCTGCGAACACCGGGACCGGGAAAAGGGGTTGCCGCGCCTCCCGACATCGACGTGCGCGCCTATCTCGTTTCGGTGCAAGGTGCACGACCCGGCGTGGCTCAGGCGTCGATGCCGACAAACTGAGCGGCCGGGTCTGACCGTTGAAACGAAAAAGCCGCCGGGGCGACCGGCGGCTTCTTCATGTTGCCACACGCGCGACTTAATGCGTGCGGGCGTAGATCGACCACAAATGGGCGAGGAGCGCGTTACCGGGCTTGGCCGAACCGGAAACCGCGCTAAGCGCATGCACCGCGGCATCCCTCTGGTGCAGCCCGATATCGGCCATGGCGAGGCGAATCTGCGCCAGATCGGTGTCGGTGACGCCTTTCGCGATACCGGCTTTCGCCGCACCTTGTGCATCCTGATAACGGCCCAAACCCCAATATTGCGCGGCGAGCTTTATGTCGGCGTCGCCCGTCTTGGCGGCACTTGCCGCAGCCGCTTCCTTTGGGAGGTTTGCAGCTTCGATCGCCGACTGGGCCTTCGCCATGGTCATCAGCCGCACCGTGCGCGCGTCATTGAGCAGTTTGGCATCCATCCCTTTCTGCACGATGCCTTGCGCTTCCGTCGGACAACCGACCTGGAGCGCGACCTCCGCGGCCGTCGTATAGTCGTCGGCGTTCCGCATCGTGCCGGTGAGAAGGCGCAGCCGGTACACATCCATCGTGTTCTCGGGCGTACCCGCCACTCGGTCGGCCATCGTCAGCAGATCGGACCAATATTTCGGCTGGTTGTAATCAACGATCAGCTGCTCGGCCGCGACGCGCATCCCGTCGTTGTCGCCGGACTTGTAGGCGGCACTCATCAGCAATTCGAGCGGCTGCTGCCCATGCATACCGCGCAGCATGCGAATGGCGGAAGCATAGTCTGCCATCTGGTAATAAGCCTGGGCAACGACCAGTTCGGCCTCGCCGTCATACTGGCCCGCCTTGCGAAGCTCGTCGGCGTCTTCACCCACCACTTCGCGGAAACGGCCGGCATTGTAGTCGTTGGCGAACTTCGCCTTGGACCCCGTCGCGCCGCTGCCGTTCTTAGCTGCGACATAGGCTTTGGTCTGCTCGATCGCCTGTTGGTCGCCCGAAGTCAGCCCGCCAACGGCTTCAGCTTCCCGGACTTTCTCGCTGGCGCCGCTGGTGTTGCCGGAACCGGCCAGTCTGATCGCTTCCTGGAGGAGCTTTCCGACAGCAGGACGCGCAGCGGCTTCGGCCGGCACGGCCATCGGGAACGCACTCGCAGCGGCAACTGCGGATCCGAGGAAAAGCGCCGTTGCCAAGGCGCGCAGCTTCAAGGAAATCATTTCAAGACCTCTTTTGAATTCAAGGCGCGGGTCTCGGACGCATGCAACCGCATGTTCCGCTACCGCGGTCGCCCCTCACATTAATTCATATATTGGTCGATGTGGACGAATCCAATCTTCGTCGCACCGAGACGCTGGGCGTCCGACAGCACTTTTGCCACCGTGTCGTATTTCGCCAGCCGGTTCGGGTCGAGATGGATTTCGTCCTGGTCGTCGCCCTTGGCCGCTTCCTGCTGCAGATAGGTATCCAGCGTCGGAAAATCGACCACTGTGCCGTTCCAGGTAATCGTTCCGTCAAAGTCGATCGCGAGAACGACGACCGGGGGAGGAACCGGGGGCTTCGGCTGGTTCGGCGGCGGCATATTGAGCTTCACGGCATGGGTCTGAATCGGAAGCGTGATGATCAGCATCACCAGCAGGACGAGCATGACGTCGATCAACGGCGTCGTGTTCATCTCGACCATGACTTCGTTTTCGCCGCTTCCGGAACCGAGATTCATTGCCATTGCAGACGACCTTTTGCTTTCCGGAATCTTGTCACTGGGAGTCGTTGTTTCGCGGTTCGGTGAGAAACCCGATCTTCGGAACGCCCGCCTCCTGGGCCGCGAGAATGACCCTGCCGATTGCCCCGAACGGTACATCCTTGTCGCCGCGGATATGCACTTCGGGGAGAGGCGTGCCACGCGCCAGAGCACCCCTAAGGGCGTCTCCAAACCGTCCCCTGAGCTCATTCACCTGAACGGGCGCATTATTCCAGTAAATGTTCGAGTCCTTGTCGACTGCGATGACGATGTTCTCGGGCTTGGTGATGGTCGGAATGTTTTTCGCGTTCGGCAACTGAAGCGGAACCGTCTTGACGATCACCGGGATGGTGATCAGGAAGATGATGAGGAGAACGAGCATCACGTCCACGAGCGGCGTCGTGTTGATCGTGGTGTTCAGTTCCACCTCATCGTGGTCCGCAGATTGGACATTCATTGCCATTTGCTGAGTCCTTGCCGAGCGCGCGCCGCGGTGTCCATCACTTCTTGTTGGTCACGAGATAGGTCTGCAGATCGGACGCGAAGCTGCGGAGCTTCTCGTTGATGACCTTGTTGCGGCGAACCGTGTAGTTGTAGAGCAGCACCGCCGGAACGGCGACGAGAAGACCCAGGGCGGTCGCAATGAGCGCCGTACCGACAGGACCCGCGACCTTGTCGATCGAGGCCTGGCCGGCGATGCCGATGGCGATCAGCGCGTTCAGAATGCCCCAAACCGTACCGAACAGCCCGATGAACGGCGAGGTCGAACCGACCGACGCGAGGAACGCGATTCCGTTTTGCAGCTGAGCGTTCGCCTCATCGAGTTGCCGGTTCAGCGACATCCCGATCCAGTCGTTGAGATTGACGAGGCCGGTACCCTGGCCTGCCGAAGCTCGAACGCCGCTTTCCGCGACGCTGCGGAACACACTGGACTTGGGCAGTTTGTCGATGCCCTCGTTGAGATTGTTCGAACTCCAGAAACGGCGCTCGACTGTCTTGGCCTGACCGAGAACCCGTGCCTGCTCCAGGTACTTGGTGATGAAGATGTACCAGGTACCGGCCGACATGATGCCAAGGAGCACGATCACGGCCCGGATGACGAAATCGCCGTTCTTCCACAGCGGTACCAGACCGTAGGGACTCTCTTTCGGAGCGGCCGGCTCGGCAGCAGGTTCCGCAATTGCCGGCGCAGGCGCAGGAGCCGCTGTCGCAGGACCGGTCATAGAGGCGCCGGGAGCACCGGCTGCAGGAGCACCTGCCATGGGAGCGCCTGCTGCAGGCGTTGCTCCGCCGGGTGCCGCCATGGCGGGTTGAGCCGGGGCCGATTGGGCTAGAACCTGGCCGACACTCGCGGCGGACAGGAAAACGATCGCGGCTGCAATCGCCAGATGCTTCGAGATCATAGTTTCGATACTCCGTAAGTAGGTGTCCAATTAAGCTGTTTCCCCTCGGAATCAGCCTTCCAATCCGTTCTCATTGTAAGCGCCAGACTACTTTCATCTGCTTGGTACCTTCGACCGCCACGCCGTTTTCCATCGCCGGCTTGAAATGCCAGCGAGCCATGATGCACTTGATGCTCGCGTCATCCAGCGAATCGTGACCACTCGACTCAGCGACCTGGACGTTGGTCACACCCCCGTCCGTCCCGACATGAATCGTGACCAGGACCGTACCTTCCTGATTCAAACGCACCGCGATGGGAGGATAGTAATTGGTCGAGCAATTGTTTCCCGAGCCGGGCGACAGCACTGGAGAACTTGGTCCGGCCACCTTCGGCGGCGGCGGCGTCGCCACAACGGATTGGGTTGTGATCGTATTGGTGACCGGCGCTTCGTTTTGAATGGTGATGTCAGGCGGCGGCACGAAGGGCGGCGGCGGCTTGACCATGTCCGGCGGCGGCGGCGGCGGCAGCTTTACGACAGGCGGAGGCGTCGTGTCGACCTTCGCCATGATCTCCGACTCGATCTTTTGCGACATCTGCTGGGCAAGGCCCGTTATCAAAGCCCAGATGACGATCGCGTGAATCGCGATCACGACAAAAATGCCGAGCGCGCGCCGGGGGGTGGCTTGGACGGCCGATGGCCTGGCCAAAGTGTGTAATGGCTGTTCCATGGGTTCAGACTAACCAGACAAAGGTGAACCGGGCACAAATGCTCCGGGCATAGTGGTGACTGACCAGGCTCACGCGTCCCCCTCCTCGGCACCGCAGACGCGGCGCGCGTTTGCGGCCCTCTTTCCGTACATCGTAATCATCGATCCGTGCACGGTCCAGCCTTCCGAATGGTAAACGGCCACGGCGCGGAAAGGTGGCATTGTCGCACGAATGGGCAGAGGTCTCCGGCGCCCCAGCGCGATGGGTTCGCAATCGGCAGACGCTTGATTTGGCGCTGCAATCGCGAAACTCCGGTGGTCCGGAGTGCACTGCAACCGCGCAACGCCAAAAGCTCGCAAAGGCTTCATTTTCAAGCACCTAAGAGGTTGCGGCGAATCGTTCCACCCGAGTTTTTCAACAATTTTCAGCGTGCTGCCGCAACGTGGCGCAATTGCGGGCTTTGCTGCGTTGCATTCGGCACGTCACAGCTGTGACAGTCAGCCGAGTGTACGAATGTTGACCCCCGCTGCGTCTATCCATTAGCGTTCAAATTGACGCGAGGTTCCCGGAAGGGATTCAAGGGAACGCGGTGTGACGCCGCGGCTGCCCCCGCAACTGTGACCGGATAGCGGTCGTCCAGAATGCCACTGAGGCCGAAAGGCCTGCGGGAAGGCGGGCGGCAGCGGTGACCCGGAAGCCAGGAAACCTGCCCCGTGTCGTCGTCCTGCTGCCGGCCGGGGTGCGTTGGAAGCTGCGGTCGACCGCGCGACGACATGTTGGAGTCGTCGTCGCGGGGGTTCCCAATGCGTGCCGTCCTCACAACCGAACCGCCGCGTCCCGGCTCCTGGAACCCAAACCAGGAGGATCGCATGCGTATTTCTCTTGCCGCATTTTGCGGCACGTTGCTTTTTTCGGGTCTGCTCTCTTCGAGCGCATTCGCCCAGACGACCGGCGCGGACATTGAAACCGTCGTCGTGACCGCCACGCGCATTCCCACGCCGGAAGCACAGGTCGCAAGCAGCATCACCGTCATCACCGCCAAGGATATTGCAGCCAAACAGGACCAAACCTTGCCGCAAGCGCTGCAGGACGTTCCGGGATTGAACGTCGTCCAGGAGGGAGGGCCAGGCGAGCAGACATCGGTGTTCATGCGTGGAACGGATTCAAATCACGTCAAGGTGCTGGTGGACGGGATCGATGTCGGCGATCCCTCGAGCCCCAATGGCGCGTTCGACTTCGGTCAGTTCCTGACACCGGACATCGAGCGCATCGAGATTTTGCGCGGCCCGCAAAGCGGCCTTTACGGTTCCGACGCCATTGGCGGCGTGATCAATATCATCACCAAGAGCGGTGCGGGGCCGGCGCAATTCACGGCGGACGTGGAAGGCGGATCGTTCGATACATTCAATCAGGCCGGAGGTGTGAGCGGCTCGACCGGGCCGTTTCACTACACGGCGAACATCGAGCATTTCTATGCCGGCGCAACCCCCGTGACGCCGCTCGATCTTCTGACACAAGGAGAGGCGCGCATCGACGACGTCTACAACAACGTCACCGGGTCGACAAAACTGGGTTACGACTTAACGGACAATTTCGATCTCGGCTTGGTGGCGCGCTATACCAATACGCAGCTTCTGTTCACCGGCGACAATTACAACAACTACCCCTCCACGCCGGACACCACGCACGACCAGACCGATACGTTGCAATATTATGCGCGCGCGACCGGACACCTCGTCCTGTTCGACGGCTTTTTCGAGCAGACGGTGGGGCTCGCCTATAGCAGCATCGGTTCCACGGATTTCAGCCCGGACGGTCCTCCCACGACGAGCTACTATTCCGGCGATCGCGTGAAACTCGACTGGCAGGGAAATCTCAGATTCTCGAACGACGAGATCCTCGTGCTCGGGGCCGAATACGACCGCGACGAGATACGCGTGCCCGTTTCGGCCGACACGACAACCGGTTCCGGATACGCCGAACTGCAATCAAACTTCGGAAGCAATTTTTTCAACACCATCAGCGTCCGGTATGACGACAACAATCAATTCGGCAGCGCGGTCACCTATCGCGTGGCGCCCGCCTACCTCATCGCGGCCACCGGCACGAAACTCAAGGCGAGTCTCGGGACGGGCTTCAAAGCGCCGACACTCAGCCAGATGTTCGAAAACTATCCGTCCTACGGCTTCTACGGAAATCCAAATCTCAGACCGGAATCCAGCCTCGGATACGATTTCGGCTTCGAGCAGTCGCTGTTCGAAGATCGGGCCCAATTCGGCACCACCTATTTCCGCAACAACATCAAGAATCTGATCGACGACAATGCGAGCTTCTCGTCTTACGCCAATATCGGTCGCGCGGAAACCGACGGCGTGGAGAGCTTCGCGTCCTATCAACCTATCCGGACCTTGACGCTGCGGGCCGACTATACCTTCACGGAAGCCAATGACGAGATTCTGGACGAGGAGCTTCTGCGCCGGCCGAAGAACAAGGTGAGCGTGGACGCCAAATGGAAGGCAACCGATCGCCTGTCATTCGATGCCGACGTGCTTTATGTCAGCTCGTGGATCGACGTCACGCGAGATTCCCTTATCCTTCAGGAGAAGGCCCCCGGCTTCACGACTGCGGATATTGCCGTCAGCTACGACATCTCGGAGCAGTTCGCGATTTACGGACGCGTCGACAACCTCTTCGACGAACATTATCAGGACCCCGTCGGCTTTCTCCAACCGAGTCGCGGCTTCTATGCCGGGATCAAGGCAAAGATCTGATCCCGCGATTTGCAAATTTGCCGGCCGTCGCGATGTACGCGCTCGCGGCGGCCGCATTGAAGAAGATTGTCGTCAGCCCGAGAGGATCGCCGCGCGGGACGCAGCGATGCGCGACCTGACAAAGAAGCCGCGCGGCGCATCCGCGGCGGCGACGAACGACTCCGCGCCTATTTCCGTGGCGCCCAGCACCAGCGTGCCGTCCGGGACCAGAGTTTCGCCGAGCCGCGCGAACGCTGCCGATTTCGACTGGGAGTCGAAATACAAAAGAACGTTGCGGCAGAAAATCACATCGATTTCGCCCAGCCACCCGAAATTGTCAAGCAGGTTGAACGTGCGGAAGCTCACCATGCGGCGCAGCCTGTCGTTGACCCGCCACTGATTTCCTTCTTGCGTGAAATGCTTCAGAAGCGCATGGATCGGCAGGCCGCGCTGGACCTCGAACTGCGAATAGACGCCATCCTTGGCGCGCGCGATCGCGCCGGCGCTCAGATCGGTCGCGATCAGATCGATTTTCCAGTCGAATCCGGCGAGATTTGCCTCGTCGAGCAGCATCGCCAGCGAGTACGCTTCCTGACCCGTCGCAACGGCCGCGCACCAGATGCGCAATCTGCGGGTGCTCGCGCGCGCGATCGTCAGCGCCGGCAGCATGACGTCCCGGAAATATGCAAACGGTTCGCGGTCGCGGAAGAACGACGTTTCGTTGGTCGTCATCGCTTCCGTCACGGCCTGGGCGATTTCTTCGCGCGGATAGGGGAACTCCGCCAGCAGCGATGCCACGCCCTTGAACCCGAACAGATGCGCGACGGGAGCCAGTCGGCTATTCGCGAGCGGCATCTTGTCCGGCGTGAGCACGAGACCCGAACGGCGGCGGAGCATATCGGCGAGATTGGCAAAGGCTGCAGGGGTCACAGAACGTCTCCGCTCCGTTCAGAGAAGCCCGACTTGCGCAAATTTCGCTTCGAGAATTTCGCGGTCAAACGGTTTCATGATGTATTCGTTGGCGCCCGCATTGAGGGCCTCGGTGATGTGGCCGACATCGTTCTCGGTCGTGCAGAACACGACGATGGGGGTCGTACCGTCGTTCTGGCGACGCAACGTGCGCAGGAATTCGATTCCCGTCATATGGGGCATCTGCCAGTCGAGCAGAATCACGTCGGGCATTTTGGTGCGACACGCGTCCAGCGCGGCTGCCCCGTCTTCGGCCTCTTCGGTGACGAATTGCAACGATTCCAGAATCCGGCACGCGACCTTGCGGATCACGCGGCTATCGTCGACGACGAGACAATGTTTCACGGACGCCTCCATCGGGCGGGCCAATTTCGAGAAAGTGAGAAAGAGCCTAAGCTCGGATGGTAAACGCGCAATGAATTGCGCGTCAGCCTGCGACGAGTTCGACGCTGCCGTCGCGCGCGGTCAAAGTGAGACCTGCGTTCAATGTGCGCGCGAGCTTGTAGGTGAGGAAGGCCTGGATGCTGCGGCCGTCGAGCGGATAGACCGGCTCGCCGCGAGCAGCCTTTTCCACCTCTTCGAGAATGCGGGCGTTCTGGCCTGTGGCGCGCACCTTGAATCCCGGCGCTGCAGGATCCGAGGAGGTTTCGACCTTGATGTGGCCGCCGCGCGGCAAACTGTCGGAGGCAAGCAATGTGGCGTTCATCAGCAGCTTTGCCCAATCCTTGGGCCAATTCAGGCTGCAGGCCTGCCAATCGACTTCCACTTTGCCGCCGCGCACGAGGCCTTGCACGGTGCGGCCTACTTCGTTGAGGTCGAGTTCCGCACCCGCAGACCCGGCGGCACCAAAGGCAATCCGCGCAAACTGAAGCCGCGCGGTCGCCTGTTCCGCGCTCGACGTCACCAGTTTCAGCGCGTCGGCCCGCATCGTGGCGTCGCGCTCGTCCTCGAGCACTTCGAGACCGTTGACCACGGCGCCGACCGGGCTCACAAGATCATGACAGACGCGTGAAACCAGCAGCGCCGCAAATTCGAGCTCGCCCATGGATTTATCCGTTTCCGACATGATTTATGGTTTCCGTTTGCTGACTGTGCGATCCGTGGCTTAAGGAATGCTTAAGATGCCCGCAAGCCTTGCGCCGGGACAATGGGTACGCCTCACTGCGGCGCCGGAGTGGGGCCTTGGTCAAGTACAATCGGTGGCGGGTGCACGGGTGACGGTCAATTTCGAACATGCCGGCAAACGCCTTATTCAGGCCGATGTCGCGAAGCTGGAAACCGTCGATCCGGCGCTGGAGAAAAGCCGATGACTGCCACGCCCGCCCTGACGGCCCTCGCGGACATCGCCTGGCACGCGGGCGAGATCATCCTGAAGCATTACCGCGACGAAGCCATCGAGACGCGCCGCAAGGACGATCACTCGCCCGTCACCGCGGCCGATGAGGATGCGGAGGCCTTTATTCTTGCGCGGCTGGCGGAGATTGCGCCCGGAGTTCCGGTGATCGCGGAAGAAGAAACGGCTGCGGGTCGCGTGCAGCAGATCGCAGAACGGTTTTTCCTTGTCGATCCGCTCGACGGAACGAAGGAATTTCTCAACCGCAACGGCGAATTCACGGTCAACATCGCGGAGATCGTAGGCGGCGTCCCCGTGCGCGGCGTCGTGTTTGCGCCGGCGAAGGAGCGCCTCTTCATGGGCGAGCTGGAAACCGGGGCCTATGAACTTGCGACGAAGCCCGGTGCGCCGCCCGATTTTTCGCAGGCCCGCGCCATCAGCGCCTGCGAACCCGGCACAGACGGATTGATCGCCGTGGCAAGCCGCTCGCATCGCGATACGAAAACCGAGGAATATCTCGCAGCCTATCCGGTGAAGGATTTCGTGGCGGCCGGCTCATCTCTCAAATTTTGTCTTGTTGCCGCGGGCGAAGCCGACATCTATCCGCGACATGGACGGACGATGGAATGGGATACCGCTGCCGGACATGCGGTGCTTGCCGCCGCGGGCGGCAGCGTGACGACGATCGACGGCAAGCCGTTCGTCTACGGCAAAGCAGGCGAGAAATTCGCCAATCCCTATTTCGTGGCGCGGGGCCTGGGCAATAAGGTTTGAATACACGCGTCGCTTTAGAAATCCTTCCCCTTCCGGCTCGAATAAAACAAAAGCGCCATCAGGCCCGCGCCGACGCTGACGGTCGTGAGCACGCCGAGAACGAGAAACAGCCAGCCGAGAGGCGAAAGACCGACCCCCGGCATCTGGCCCCAGGCGTGAATCGCGTACCAGATTGCCGCGGCGAGCAGACCCGCGAGAATGACGATCGCAATCCATCCTGCCGTGCCGATCTTGCCTTCGGTTTCGTCGCTGCGCCGATTGTCGTCGTTTGCCATGGAAGTCTGCCCATATTTGGTCACGATGCTGTGGCCCGATGCCATCACTCTACGCCTTTGCGACCTGTAGTGCCTGTGCGAGCGCCGCACGTGCTAGACTGATTCTCTCACGCGGTAACACCCGAGGAGTACCTCATGATCCTTTCGCGAATCATTCCGGCCGCACTGGCGGCGCTGGCGATGCTGGCGGTTTCGGTCCAGCCGACCGCGGCCGACGATGACGCATATTCGCAGGATGAAATCGTCACGGCGGCAGCCGGATTTTTCGGGGCCACCACGGAAACCGTCGCCAAGGTGGTGCAGCACATTTTCGCGGACCAGGGTCTTCCCGATGCCTATATCAAAGGCGACGAGGGTTCGGGCGCGATCGTGGTGGGGCTGCGCTACGGTTCCGGCTGGCTCATTCGCAAAGACCATGAACCGCTGAGAGTCTATTGGCAGGGTCCGAGCATCGGCTGGGATGTGGGTGGCAACGCATCGAAGGTTTTTGTCCTTGTCTACAATCTCCGGCAGGAAGATCTGTTGTTCCAGAAGTTCCCCGGGGTCGAAGGCTCGATCTACGTGATCGCCGGCATAGGAGTGAACTACCTGAAGTCGGGCAAGATCACCCTGGCGCCGATGCGCACAGGCGTCGGCCTGCGCGCCGGCGTCAATGCGGGCTATCTGACCTTCACCCGCGAGCACACCCTCGATCCGTTTTGAAGACATGCGCGCGCGGGATTAGCCGGCCAGCAATTCCATCGCTTCGGCGTGGAGACGCGCATCTCCGGCGGCGAGCACTTGCCCGCCTGCGGAGCAATCTCCACCCTGCCAGTTGGTGATGACGCCGCCCGCGCCTTCCACGACGGGGATGAGGGCCGCGACATCCCAGCGATGGAAGGTCGTCTCGACGATCAGATCCACAAAACCGAGAGCCAGCGCGCCGAAGATGTAACAATCGCCACCCCAGCGTGTCATGCGGACGGATTTTTCCACGCGGCGGAAGGCGGGACGCTCGCCTTCGCCATAAAATGCATCGGGATGCGTCGCACAGAGAATTGCGTCCGCCACGCGGGTGCCGGTTCGGGTCTTGAGCCGCGTCACCGTTCCCTGGGCCTGCAGTTCTGTCCGGCCGTTCGCGCCGATAAATCTTTCGCCCAGAACCGGCTGGTCGATGATGCCCAGAATGGGCCGCCCGCTCTTTTCCAACGCGATCAGGCAACCCCATTCGTGCCGCCCCGTGATGAACGCGCGCGTGCCGTCGACGGGATCGAGCACCCAGCGCAGTCCGTTCGTGCCCTTCTTCTCGCCGTGCTCCTCGCCCAGGATTCCGTCCTCGGGACGTTCCCGGTCGATGATCGCGCGGATGGCGGTCTCCGCATTCTTGTCCGCCTCGGTGACGGGATCGAATACCGGCTTGCCGTCGAGGATGGGGCGTTTGTCCGCCACATCGATGCGCTGCCGGAAATAAGGGCGTATGACCGCGCCTGCGGCGTCGGCGAGGCGATTTGCGAACGCGATTGTGGCGGAATCGACCTCGGTCATGCTCGGTTCTCCCGTAAGGCGCGCTATATTGCATAGAGAGCGGTAGGAGGGCAGTCCATGAAAAGTGTCGTTGTGACGGGAGCATCCACGGGCATCGGCTGGGGCTGCGCCAAGGTGTTGATCGCAAAGGGCTTCCGAGTTTTCGGCAGCGTCCGCAAAGACGCCGATGCGGCCCGCCTTTCAAAGGACTTAGGCGCAAATTTCGTGCCCGTGTTGTTCGACGTCACCGATGCTGCGGCCGTGAAAGCGGGAGCCGAGAAGGTGGCTGCTGCGCTCGGAGGCGAACCGCTGACCGGCCTCGTGAACAATGCCGGAATCGCGGTGCCGGGGCCCCTTCTCCATCTCGATATCGACGAGTTCCGCCACCAGCTCGAAGTGAACGTCACCGGCCAGCTTATCGTAACGCAGGCCTTCGTGCCGCTCTTGATAGCCCAACCGGCGCGCAAGGTGGGGCCTGGGCGCATCGTGATGATCTCGTCGGTGGGCGGCACGAACGCATCGCCCTTCGTGGGCGCCTATAACGCGTCGAAATTTGCGCTTGAGGGACTGTCCGAAAGCCTGCGCCGCGAACTGATGCTGTTCGGCATCGACGTGATCATCGTGGCGCCCGGCGCGGTCGCAACCCCCATCTGGGACAAGGCCGAGACGGTCGATGTCGAGCGCTATGCGAACACGCCTTTCGCGGCGGCCCTCACGAAAGTACGCGACTACATGATTACGAGCGGGCGCAAGGGCCTGAAACCCGAAAAGCTCGGACGCGCCGTCTGGCGAGCACTGACGATCGCAAATCCGAAAACACGGTACGTGGTGACACCCGACCGCATTCAGAATTTCATGGTCAACGTTCTGCCCAAGCGCGTGATCGATCGCACGATTGCAGGACGATTGGGGCTGACGCGCCAGAAATAGCCGCGACAGGATCGCGGTCGCGGAAATTCATGCGTCTTGTCGGACCTTAGTTTCCTGTAGTCGTACCGTGCTCGGAATCAAGATCTTCCGCGCCATCGAAATTTCCGTTGTCCATCGTGATGTTCCCATACGCGGTCACCATCAGCGTGCCCGGCGTTGTGATGGAGCCTGAGATTTGGTCCACGAGGCCCGTTTCGGATATCAACGTGACGTCGGCGCCCGAGACATCGCCGGTCAATCTGAGGGCACCGGAGGTGAGCGTAATATCCGTGTCGCCCGAACCGCCCGAGAGAGGACCTGCCACCATCAGGTGCGTCCCGTCGACAAGCGTAAATCCGCCCGCCCCTGTATTGGTGAAGGCGCCCAAATGCGTGATCAGGTTTGTGCCGCTCAGGCTGGTGCCCCCGACGGAACTGCCCGCGAGCAAGCTCGCTGAGATTCCACCGGTCTCCGTGATCGTTCCGGCCGAATCGAGGTCGACTTGATTGCCTGCCGTCAATTGGCTTGCGACGTCGATGCCGCCGCTTGTTGTCGTCAGCATGACATTGCCGGTCACGGTGCTCACCGCGCCGGAAACCGTGAGCGCTTCTCCGTCCGTGAGCGAGAAACTGTTTGCGCCCGTATTGGCGAACGCGTCCAGCGTGCCGATCATGTTCGCGCCGTTGAATACGACGCCGCCAACGGAACTGCCTGTGAGCGACGCGGCCGAGATCGATCCGGTCGACGTCTCGATGAGATTGCCGGTCGAGTTGAGCGTGACCCCGCCGGTTCCGGCATTGATGGCGCCGGCGATGTGCAACGGCCCCGTGTCGTTGACATCGAGGTTGCCGGAACCGCCCGTGTCGACACCGCTCAGAAGCGCGATGTTATTGGTGCCGGTCAGGAGAATGTCGCCGACCGAGCCGAGCGTGAGCGCGTAGGCGTCGATCGTGCCGGTCGACTCTCCGATTGAGCCGGCGGCATCGAGCGACACATGGTCGCCGGTGAAATTGAGCACGGTGTCGATGTCCAGCGCCGCCGCCGTATCGTCGATGCCGACATTGATACCCGATGAGAACCCGCCTGCGGCCGTGTAAAGGAATTGCGGTCCCGTCTGCGAGCCCAATGCCGTATTGAGTCCGGCGATCATGCCGCTCGCCGACGCCTGATCGCTGGTGATTTCGAGCGTGCGCTCCTGAAGGTCGAAGTAAGATAGCGAACCCATGGCGTCCTGATAGTAGTAATTGGCCTCGGGAGGCGCGCCGCTTGCAATATAGGCGAGGACCTGGCTGCCCGAACCCGAAATTGTTCCGGGAGCGAGCAGCAAGTAGTAGTAGCCGTCGGCCCCAGAACTCATCGAAGCAAGCGGATCGGCAATCGCGCCGTCGACCAGCAATCCGACGCCGGCGCCCGAAACAAGGTTCGCTCCATTGCCGACAAAGCCGGATACGACTTGCGGCGTGCCGTTGGGCGACTGCCATTGCAGATAAGGATAGCTCACGCCCGGGATGAGGCCCCACACGCTCGAATCCCAGCTCGGGTCGAGTCCGTCTTGCAAATCGGCCGTTGTCGCGGCCGTGATACCGGCATCGCCGGAGACATTGCCCGCGCCCTGCTCCGGATTTGTGATTCCGCTTGTCTGCATATCCCAATAGCTGGTCGTTATGCCGCCGTCGTCTACTCCGACGAACCCGCCGACCTCGGCGCCGGTGCCCGCTTTCACCGTGCCGGTGGAATAGGATTCTTCGATACTACTGCCGTTATAGCCGACAAGGCCGCCGGCCGCCATTTCGCCGCCGCCGCCCTTCACCGCGCCCATGGCATAGGTTTGATCGATGTCTCCGTCATTTGCGCCGACAAGACCGCCGAGATCGTCTGCATGGCTGCCGCTCACCGCGCCCGTGGCGAAGGACTGGGATATGTCGCCGGGGTTATAGCCGACAAGTCCACCGGCGGTGGCGTAAGTGCCGTCAACCTGCACCGCGCCGGTGGCATAAGATTCGTCAATTTCAAATTCGTTGACGCCGACAAGGCCGCCGACCGCGCTTTCGGGGCCGCCGGTCACGGCGCCGGTTGCAAAAGATTCGTCAATTTCATTTTCATTCGTGCCGGCGAGACCGCCGATCGCGTTTCCGGCGCCGCCCAGCACAGTGCCGGTGGCATAGGATAGCTCGACAAGACCGTCATTGGCGCCGACCAGACCGCCGATGGCGGTATCGATATCGCCGCCACTGCCACTTACAGTACCGCTGGCAAACGATTGATAGATTTCGCCGGCGTTTTCGCCAACGAGGCCGCCGAGAGCGGTGACGGAGTTGTCGCTCACGGCGCCGGCGGCAGACGATTGGAAGATGACGCCCTCGTTGAAACCGACCAGGCCTCCGACAGGGGCTTCGAAGCCGCCATATACCGTCGCGGAAGACGTAGACAGCGAAATCTCGCCCTCACTGGCACCCACCAAACCACCGACAGCTGCACCATTGCCGCCGGTTATCGTTCCGGTGACATAGACGTTGTTCACGGTGCCATCGACTACACCTGCGAGCGCGCCGACCGCAGCACCTCCGCCGGAAGTCGATACGACATCGGCGTTGGTGACGCCCAAATCCTGCACTGTCCCATCGATCTCGCCGAACAGGCCAACACCCTCATCCCTATTGTCGTTTATCGTCAGGCCGCTGATCGTATTGTCGAATCCTTCGAACGCACCTGCGAATTCAACGATCGGAGATTCCCCATATGTCTTTCCGGCCAAATCGATGTCGTTTGCGAGTGCGAAGTATCCGTTTGGGTCCTCGTTAAGGTCGCGCAACAACTCGTTGGCGTTGTCGATCAATGTGAAGGACGTGCCGTTGACCGCGAACGCATAATGCGTATCCGCGAACGTCACCGTCGCACCGTTGCCCAGAGAGTAGCCGTACTCATTCGTGTCGTTCGGATTGAGGGTGAACACGCTGGAAGCGCCCGAGGCCGGACCGGTGAAGGCGATGTTCGCGTTGATCTCGATGCTCTGTGGCGCGAGCGACGAATCATTGGGATCGCCCAACACAAGACCGCCGCCGCCGCCGATGGTGGTCGGCGCGTTAATGGAAATCGTATCCGATGCGCCCAGACTCAGAACGGTTGGTGCGGACCATGACAGAGGAACCGCCACGATAATATCGCTGGTATTCGGTCCGCTACTTACAGGGGAACCGGGGGAACCGCCGCAAAATAAGCAAGGGCTGCTTCCAAGCGCATTACCCGTGGCATCGCCATGCGCCGCAATGGTCACATTCGTCGTGGCGAGTGCGGCGTCCAGATCGGCGGCATTGATGGTGGAATCCGGACTGGTCGAGGTGAATGTATAGCCGCTGGTCGTCGGCGCGTTCGAAATCGTCACCGAATAGGGATCGATCAGCCAGGTGCCGGTCTTGCCGAATGCGGCCAGGGTGTTGACCCTGACGCCCGCGAGCGCGACGACGTCGCCGGATGTCTCGACCGAGCCGCCATTGCCCGAGCGGGAGCCACCTTGCGCAGACACCTGCGCGCCGAATTGATTGACGGATGCAATGGCCGATATATTTCCGCCATTGCCGGTCGTGCCGGCCGACGCTTCGACGACGCTCGCGTTGTCGGCGACGATGCCGGCCTGATTCCAGCCACCGATTGTGACCGAGCCGCCGCCATTGGCGCCGGAGGCATCGAGTGTCGCTTTTTGAAGAGTGATGCTGCCGCCATCGCCTGCGTCGAGCACGATCGCGCCGCCGACCTGCTGTGCGGCTTGCGCCTGGATGAGCCCTCCCACACTGACGATACCGGTGGCGAGGCCCTCCGCCGCGCGCGCGGTCATCGTCACGGTTGCACCCGTGAGCCTGCCGGTGTTGCTGGCGGTCGCCTTTCCATTCACGTCGCCTTGCGCCGCGAAGGAAACGAGGCCGTCACCGTTGAAATCCACTGTGAATGCATTCGCCGCGCCCAGAGAAACCGCGCCGAGCTTCGCCTGCACCGTACCCGCATTGGTCACATTCGGCGCCACCAGCGCGACCGTGCCGCCGCTCGCCGCAGTGATCGAACCGTTGTTGACGATGGATGCGTTCTGGTTGCCCGCCTTTGTGAACTTGCCGGCAAGCAAATCGGAATCCGTGCCGTCGGTGCTGGTCGCGATCAGCGAGCCGACATTGACCTGAGCGCCCTTGCCGAACAGCATTCCGTTGCCGTTGATCAGGACCACACGGCCATTGGCGTCGAGCGTTCCCATGATCTGGCTGGCACTCGCGCCGCCGATGCGATTGACGGCGATCGCAGACGAATTGGGCTGGACGAATTGCGTGGTCTGGCCGGTGGCGACATTGAAGCTCGACCAGTCGATCACGACGTCCTCGCTCGTCTGGTCGACCGTCGTGGTCTTGGTCGAGGGTGCGCCGATCGTCGCCGTTCCGCTTGTGACCGCACCGCCGGCGGGATTGGCGTGGGCCTGTCCCAGTAACACGGGCGATACCAGCGCGAGCGCCACGAAGGCGGCACCCGACATCAAATCGCGACGATATGATTGCATGTCACACCCCCCCCTGCTGGCCAATGCGGCCGCTCAAACCCAATCGCCGGCGCAAATTCCCTTTGCGCCATGCAGCATTCCCGGTATTCCCGTAAGCATTCGCCCCGACGGACGCCGCCGCAAACCGGCCGAACGAAACGTCAACGCATTTGAACGTTTCGGTAATTCGCTGGACAAAACCGGCCACGAGCCGGTTCGATCAGCTCCACATTATACAAACCGCAATGCTCCGGCCAGCGGCAATATGTGACGGCGATATAACCACGGTCGAGCGAGCCATTGCCGCATTGCAGCAGGGTCAATTCGCGGCCGCAGAAAAGGCTAACAGGGCAGTCATCGAGCACGAACCCGAACACGGGCTACATGGTGACACCGGACCGCATTCAGAATTTCATGGTCAAGGTTCTGCCCAAGCGCGCGGTCGATCGCACGATTGCGGGAAGGCTCGGGCTGACAAAAAAACCTTGACGACGTCTAGAGTAACTACTAATGTACGTACATATATTCTTGCGACTGATACGTTGACATTTTCGTCCATATTGCGAAAGGAAAATTCTGATGCTCGAGCGCAGAGCCCATCAGTCTGAAGGATATTACGATGTCGAGCGAATTACGCTTCGAATGGGACATTCGGAAGGCGGAAACCAATCTGCGGAAGCACAAGGTAAGCTTCGAGCTGGCTGCGCAGATTTTCGACGATCCTTTCGTACTTGAGTTCGAAGAAGGAAACGATCATGGAGAAACACGATTCCGGGCAATCGGCCAAAGTTTTGGGCAGCTCTTCTGCGTTTCCTACACCTCGTTCGAAGAAAGCGGCGACGAAGTCATCCGCATCATCTCGGCGAGGAAAGCAACTCACAAAGAGCGCCGTGCGTATCAAGGGCATTCCCAAACTCACCGCTAAAATGCGGCAAGAGCTCGAAACGCTGCGCAATCTGCCGGACGAGCGGATCGATCTCAGCGGCATCCCGGAATTGACGGACGATGATTTGATAGGCCCGCACTTCGTCGGCTTGCACTACAGGCCCGGCAAGAAAAGCGTGACGATCCGGCTCGACGACGACATGCTGAAATGGTTCAAGAAGCAGGGAAGGGGCTGGCAAACCAGGATGAACTGGGTGCTTAGGCTTTATTTTGCCAAACACCGTAAAATCGGGCCGAAAGCGGGACGGCTATAGTTCGCCCCGACCTTACTCGACTTCGGCCTTCGCGCGTTTGCGCATGTGCGGGAGGAGTTCGCGCTTGCGCAGGCGGATCGATTGCGGCGTTACTTCGACCAGCTCGTCGTCTTCGATATAGGCGATGGATTGCTCCAGCGTCAGCGGCACGATGGGCGTCAGCCGCAGCGCTTCGTCCTTTGCATGCGTGCGGATGTTGGTGAGTTGCTTTGCTTTCAGCGGATTGACATCGAGATCGTTGTCGCGCGAATGCTGCCCGATGATCATGCCCTGATAGACCTTCGTCCCCGGTGTCACGAACAGCTTGCCGCGCTCTTCCAGAAAGAACAGTCCATAGGTCACGGCCTCGCCCTCGGCCGTTGAAATCAGGACGCCGCTGGTGCGGCCCGTAAGCGCGCCCTTGAATGGCGCATAGCCGTGAAACATGCGGTTGATCACGCCGGTGCCGCGCGTGTCGGTGAGGAATTCGCCGTGATAACCGATCAGACCTCGCGACGGTGCGAAAAATACCAACCGGGTCTTGCCGGCGCCCGTCGGACGCATGTCCTGCAATTCGCCTTTGCGCTGGCTGACTTTATCGATGACGATTCCGGTATAGGGGTCGTCGACATCGATCGTCACTTCTTCGATCGGCTCGAGCTTTTCGCCCAGTTCCGGATCGGTGCGGAACAGAACGCGGGGCCGGCTGATCGACAATTCGAATCCTTCGCGGCGCATCTGTTCGATGAGCACGCCCAGTTGCAGTTCGCCGCGGCCCGCGACTTCGTACGAGCCTTCGCCCGTCTCGCGCACATGGATCGCGACATTGCCTTCCGCCTCGCGCAACAACCGGTCGCGGATAACGCGGCTCTGCACCTTTTCGCCTTCGCGGCCTGCCAGGGGCGAATCGCTGACCGAGATGGTGATCGCCAGCGTGGGAGGATCGATCGGCGTCGCCGTGATGGGACGTTCGACTTCGATATCGCATAGCGTATCGGCCACAGTCGTGGTCTGCAGGCCCGCGATCGCAACGATGTCGCCAGCTTCCGCGCGCTCGACCGGCACGCGTGCGAGGCCGCGGAATGCCAACAGCTTGGTTGCCCGCGCCCGCTCGACGATTTCGCCGTCGCTGTTGAGCGCCTTGATCTGGCGATTGACGGTGATGGCGCCCGACTCAATGCGACCGGTCAGGATTCGCCCCAGGTAAGGATCGGCCTCGAGCGTCGTCACCAGCATCGTGAACGGAAATCCGTCGCCCGCTTTGGCAAGCGGCCTGGGTTTCGGCACGTCGGCGACAATGCGATCGAAAAGCGGCGCCAGGGACGTGTGCGGCTCATTGAGATCTGCAACAGCCCAGCCTTGCCGCCCTGATGCATAGAGCACGTGAAAGTCGAGCTGGTAGTCGTTCGCCTCCAACGCCAGGAAAAGATCGAAGATGCTTTCGAGCGTTTCGGCCGGCTGCGCGTCCGAACGATCGATCTTGTTGATGATGACGATCGGCTTCAGACCGAGCTTTAAGGCCTTCGACAGCACGAATTTGGTCTGCGGCATGACGGATTCCGCAGCGTCCACCAGCAGGACTACGCCGTCGACCATCGACAAGATGCGTTCGACTTCGCCGCCGAAATCGGCGTGGCCCGGCGTGTCGACGATGTTGATGCGGATGCCCTTCCAATCGACACTGGTGCACTTCGCAAGGATGGTGATCCCGCGCTCGCGCTCGAGATCGTTGGAATCCATTGCCCGGTCCTGCACGTGCTGATTTTCGCGCACCGCTCCGGATTGCTTGAGGAGGTGGTCGACAAGCGTGGTCTTGCCATGGTCGACATGGGCAATGATGGCAATATTGCGAATATCCATAAGGCGGTGCGCTCCGGGGCGCGGCGCTTATAGACGTGGGGGGCGACCTTCGCAATCGCGGTAGAAACGCGCCTTAAGGTACTTGCCCCGAAGAAGCCTCGAAATCGGGCACGATGGCCGTAACTAAGGCGGTAAACAGGGCTGGGCTGCGGGCATTTGCAGATCGCCGTGTTGGAATTTCCGGCCAATGTGACGCGTTAACGACGTTGCCGACTCTCGATTGAGTCTATTCGCGGGCGCGACAGGTGCGGAATCCGTCGCGATCGCGCCGATGGCGTGTCAGCCCGAGAATCACGATTTGCGCGTCAGCCGGTCGACTTCGGCGATGTCTTCGGCCGACAGCTTCCAGCCCACGGCTTTGACATTGGCTTCGATCTGTTCAGGCCTGGTGGCGCCGGCGATCACACTCGCGATGCGCGGCCGCGATGCGAGCCAGCTGAAGGCCAGTTCGAGCAGGCTATGGCCCCGCGCGGCGCAGAATGCCTCTAGAGAATCGACGATTTTCCAGTTGGCTTCCGTCATGTAGCGGTCTGCAAGACGCTTCATGATTGTGAAGCGCGTGCCGGGCGGAGACTCCGCCCCGTGCTTGTACTTTCCCGTGAGCAATCCGCTCGCCAGCGGAAAATAGGGCAGAAGCCCAACGCCATGGGCATCGAGCGCCGGGACAAGTTCGCGCTCGATATCGCGCACGACAAGGCTGTATTCGTCCTGGGCCGAAACGAAGGCATTGAGGCCGCGGTCGCGCGAGGTCCATTGCGCATCGACGACCTGCCAGGCGGGAAAGTTCGAGCAGCCGATATAGCGTACCTTTCCCTGGCGAACGAGATCGTCCAGGGCCGAAAGCGTCTCGTCGATCGGCGTTTTGCGGTCGGGCTGATGGACTTGATAGAGATCGATCCAATCGGTCTGCAGGCGTTTGAGGCTGGCCTCGACGGCCGCAAAAATATAACGTCTGGAGGCGCCCGACTTGGCGCCGGAATCGTCCATCTGCATTGCGAATTTGGTCGCAAGCACGATGTCCTTGCGCCGCAAGCCCAATATCGCGCCCAGCTGCTCCTCGGAGCCGCCGCGATTGCCGTAAACGTCGGCGGTGTCGAAAAGCGTGACGCCGAGATCGAGTGCCCGGTGCACGACCTTACGCGACGCCTCGAGCTCAAGCATGCCGAAATTGTTGCAGCCGAGGCCCACGAGAGAGACCTGAAGCCCGGAACGTCCCAGATTGCGCGTTTCCATTGCGAGTCCTTGTCGACAGGATTTACCGCCAAGGTTGGCGCACCGGCCGCGGTGCGGTCAAACGATTGTTGGGGGCACGCCTTGACGCCGTTTCAAAGAAAAAGGGCGCCGGTTTCCCGGCGCCCTTGATGCGGAGATGTATTGCCGGCGATTACAGGTGGACGCCGACCTTGAGGCCGTAGAGTCGTGGATCGCCGTAGACCCCATTGGTGTAAAGACCGGAGGTCGAGCTCGTCAGGTAAATGCCTTCGAGGTTGTTGGCATTAAAGATGTTCTTCACGAAGGCCTGGACGTACCACTTGTTATCCGGCGCGTTGAGCGTGAGGGTCGCATTCGCATTGCCCCAACTCGGAATGAAGTCCGCGCCGTCCTCGAACACGCGGCCATACATATGCGATTCCCAGTAGTAGTCGACATGCGCCACAACGTTGTAGTCGCCGCCGACGGGCTGGGTCCATTGCGCGCCGATGGTGAAGTTGATCGCCGGCGTGTCCTGCAGTTCGTCGCCGCCGATATTGATTTCCTGGCCGTCAGCGAACTCATGCTTCGCAGCCAGAGCCTCCAACCCCGCCGTATTCAAGGTCGTCGGAGTGATGAAGCCCGCCGCATTCAACGCAGCTGCTTGTGCGGCACTCGGATTGCACGGCCCGTAGTTGGCAACCGCGATGCCGGATGAGGCATCTGCATTCGGGCCGCCGTTCGGATTCGTGTAGCCGGGGATGCCGAGGGAGGCGGGCGACGGCGCCGGACCCGTGCCGGCCCAGTAGATCACGCAGTTCTGTCCCGAGGAGGCAGTGATCGTGTCGTCCTTGATCAGCACGGCGTTGGGATTGCCGCCGGTCGGATTGCGTGGATCGACCTCGTACGTGCCGTTCGCGACTCCGGAGTGCGTCAAGGCCGCGTTCAAGCTGAACTGCAACTGATCCGACGCCGCCCACACGAACTCGCCTTCCGCACCGTAAAGCTTGGCGTTGATGTTCTGGTTGACCGAGGTGTTGTTCTCGATCTGGGACACCTGCAGGCCCGTATAGTCGTAGTACCAGATGTCGGCGTTCAGCTGCAGGGTGTCGTTGAGCACCATGTTCTTCGTGCCCAACTCGAAGTCGTTGATGAATTCCGGATCGTAGGTCTGGGGTATGGAAACGATGGATTGCAGGGAACTCTCGACACCGGGATTGAAGCCGCCGGCCTTGTAGCCACGCGAGAAGGTCGCGTAGACTAGGGTCTGGTCGGTGAAATCGAGCTTCGGCGTCCAGTCAATCGTTGCGTGACCCGTATACTCCCGGAAGACCGCATTGTTCACGTCGTAAGCCGGCGAAGGCAGGCCACTCAATGTGTTGATATAGTTGTTGTCGGTTCCTGGTGTTCCGATCGGAGTCAATGTTAAGGCGCAGGCGCCGGGGGGATTGGGGGGGTTGGTGGGGCAGCCGGGCGGAACATCTACCGTGCCACCATTCAGGAAGGAGATACGACCGATCTGGAACTTGTCGTCCTCGGAATAGCGAGCACCGAGAGTCAGCTTCAACGTGTCCGGAATAAATGTGTAGTAAGCTTCGCCGTAGATCGCCTTGTCGGTCAGCGTGTTGAGGTCGCCGTAGTTGTGGTAGTACGACGGCGTTAAGATGCATCCAGTCGCGCCGCAGAATGAGGGAACATCCAGCGCGCCCAGAATTCCGCCGAGGACCATGGCGGGATAATCCAGCGTCGAGGCGTTGACATAATAGTCGCCCGTCGTTTGTTCATGCAGGTAGTAGCCGCCGAGGCGGAAGTTGAGCGGGCCGTCGAACTTGGTGTCGAACCGCACCTCGGCCGAATACTGAGCGGCTTCACCGTCGGACTGGTCGAATGCCTCCGCATTCGGCGTGAACGAATAGTTGCCATTGACGATGCCGCCCCCGGTCGCCTTCGAGATCGGGAGTTCTCCCGGCACCGAGAAGTACGGCAGGTAATTTGCCGCGTAGTTGGGGTAGCCGGCCCCTGCACCTATGGCGCCTATTGTCCCGAGGAACACGTCTTCGGCGCATTGCAGGTTGGGGGAACCAATCGCCCCGCCCGTGGCATAGGCGGTCAAAGAGGAGCCACAGGCGCCAGCGAAGCCCGTGTTATTCTGTGGGATCGGGTTGCCGGGAACGTTGTTGTAGCTTTCCTCCGAATACACCGAGTCATGATCGTAGCCAAGGACCACATCGCTCGACAGCCACGGTACGATATCCTGCTTCCACTCCCCCGACAGGAATTCATCGCGCGCGCTAAACGTAGGATTGAAATCCGTGTAGATCTGACGTGGGTTCGGCAGGCTGAAGGCCGACGGCGGCGTCAGCAGATTGAAGAGGCCAAGCATCGCCGAATTGGGTAAGCCGCCGGTTGTGCCCAGAGCATTGCCAAAAGTGTTCACATAGCCCTGCTGGGACGACGCGATGTTTCCGAACGTCGCGTTCGGATTGATCACTTCGTTTCCGGCGGAAGTGGGGAGACAGCCGAGAGTACCCGTGGGATCGGTCGTACAAAGCTGCTTCGTCGACCGCATCGAATTGTCATCTTCCTTCGACACCCAACCGCGAATGTCGATGGTCGTGTGGCTTGTCGGTGCCCAACGCAAGGAACCGCGAACGTTATATTCGTCTTCGTTGTCGGGATGGCTGCCGTCGTAGACGTTGGTGACGTAGCCGCCATGATTGACGTAGTCGCCGGACAGCCGCAACGCGAGCTCGTCGGTCACGAGCGGCATGTTGACGTCGCCCTCGAGTTCCTTGGAGTTGTAGTTGCCGTAGCTCGCCATGACCGACGCGCTACCCTCGTCGAGCGAGGGGGGGGCCGTCGTGAGACTGATAACGCCGCCGACGGCGCCGCGGCCATAGAGTGTGCTCTGCGGGCCTGCCAACACTTCGACGTCCGAGAGATCGTAGAACGCGTTGTTCGCGATCGGAGGAGATTCGAGGAAGACGTTATCGACCACAATGGCGACGCCTGCTTCCGCGTCATAACCGACTGCCGTGACGCCGATACCGCGAATCTGAATGTCTGCGCCGCCGCCGAAATTGCTTCGGGCGTAAGTTACGTTGGGGACGTTGTATTGCAGGTCGTCAAATGTCTGAATCTGCTTCGTCGATAGGTCCTGGGTCGAGAAGGCCGTGATCTGAATCGGCACGGTCTGAATATCTTCCGTCCGCTTCTGGGCCGTGACGACGACTTCTTCGATCTGCGCAAAAGCCGGCGCCGCCAGTGCGGTCGACAGCAGTAAAACGCTGGTGAACGTCAGCGACCGGTGCGACCGGATCGTACGCGATGCAGGCATTTTGAGCTCCCCGTTGCAATTTCACCCGACGGCGAAATTTTTATAAACACAAGCGCTCCCCGCTCATCCCGAGCTATGGGCGCGCGACGTGTATCCTCATACGGCGTAAGGATAGGTATAAGCCCGCAAGCCGAGCAAGAACATAATCCGCGAACCCCTTTTCCGGAACGATTTCGTACAAGCTTGTACCCGGAAAGCCACACTGGGGGTTTGCGTATCTGGACGTATCGGAATCGCCGGGCCTGTTCTTCAAAACACGAGCGATCACAGCCAGATACCCACGCTCCGACCGGCCGCTCGGAGGGCCTCCGCGCAGCGACGGTAATCGTCGATCTCGTTGTAAATCTGGGCAGATATCCTTAACCAAAGCTTACCGGCGAAGATGTGAACGGGGACCACGACGCCATATTCGCGCGCCAAAACCTGTCGCAGCTTGAGCGCACTCCCCGGGTCGCTTGGTGCATCGCCCAGGCTCAGCGCGGCCATCGCCGCACGCATTTCGAGTGGTGCGGACGCATGCGCACCAAGTGATTCGGCCAGGATTTTCGCGCCCGCGGCGGCCATGAGGCGATTGCGCGCCATCAACCCCGCGCCACCGAAGGCGTCATGCGCTTTGGTTCCGGACTCGAAACACAACCAAGGCGTGACGTCCCGGGTGCCGATCCAATCGAAAGCTGCCGTGTATCCCGCCTCTGTCCCGTGCGAGAGGATCGCCGGCAATGTTTCCGGCTGGCGCAACGGGTGAGTCCACAGGAGACCACAACCGCGTGGGGCAAACAGCCATTTGTGGGCGTTTCCCGTATACCAGTCCACGCCGAGCGAAGGCACGTCGAGAGCCAATTGTCCGGGCGCGTGCGCCCCGTCCAACAAAATGGGAATGCCCAATTTATGGGCAAGATCGGCGAGTCGCAGGACCGGTAGGATCGCGGCCGTCGCCGAAGTAATATGGTCGACGATCAGCAATTTGGTGCGCGGCCCGAGCGCAGCCGCAACGACATCGACGACCTCATCGTCGCCACGGAGGTGGGACGGGAGGCCGGCGGCGACCACCGCTGCACCGCGCCGGGAGGCCGAGGCCCGCATGGCCTTCAGAACCGCACCATAGGCGTGAGACGTCGTGACGATCTCGTCGCCGGGGTCGAGCCTCAAGGACGCCAATACGCCGTTGACGGCGGAAGTCGCGTTTTCGCAGAAAACCCAGTCTTCGCCGCGGCCGCCAAAGCGGCCTGCGACGCCGACCGCGGCCTGCCGCAACAGGTCGGGCAACTCGAACGTGAAAAAACTCGTTGCGTCGCGCTCGATCAGAGCCCGCCAGCGCTCTTGCTCAGCCGCGACGGATCGCGGCAATGCGCCGAAGGACCCGTGATTGAGGTGAACGAGTTCGGGCGCGAGCGCGAATTCCGAAAATACGGCCCGCCCGCCGATCGGCTCACTGATGCTTGGGGAACGGTCCGATTGGGAAAGGCTGGTCATCGCGGACAAAGGTGATGAAAGCGAGCAGTTCCCATAGGTATTGCACCAGGCTGAAGCTGAAGTTCCGCAATTCTTCGTTGACGCGGCCGGTAACCGCAAGAACCACAAATTGCGCCAGGCTCAGAAGCAGGATGATCCAGAACACGAACCAGGCCACCACGGAAAATCCGATGGCATAGAGCAGGCGGACAACAGGGAACGGCGCGCGGTCGACAGGCTGTGTCGGTTGGGCAGCGCTTTCGCCATTTGCGGGATGTGCATCTGTCACGGCTAGGCCTCCAAAGGCGGCGGAACCGCCTGTACCCTCTATCTATTCGCTGCCGCACCAGATTCAAGCTACTGGGCCCTGGGCGGGGTCGCCTGCCATCCAGTTCCGTAAACTGACGAATGGTCCCGCCAGCAGCAGTCCGGCCGCGTATCCCCCCAAATGAGCCTCCCACGCAATCACCTGGGGTCCCGGACCGGCTCCCAGCCCCGTGACGCCGGCAATGATATTGATCACGACCCAGACCGCCGACCAAAGCAGGATTCGCGACGAAAAGATCGGCTCCAATGAACCGATCGCATCGTCGGGCACCGGTGGATAGCGGAGGATTCGGAACCCGGCTGCCATCAGGCCGGAAATGGCTCCCGACGCGCCGACGACCGGATCGGCGGAACCCCAATTGAAGGCGAGATACGTCGCAGCGCTCGCGACGCCGCAGACAAGGAAGAAAGCAAGAAAGAGCAGCCCGCCGAAGCGACGCGCAACAATTGCTCCGAACGGCAATAGCCAGATGCTGTTGATCAGCAGATGCGTGAGACTTCCGTGCAGAAAAATATAGCTGACGAAGGCTACGGCGCGATCGATCAGCGAGCCCGGATCGTAAGCGTGAGTATCGATGAAGTGCGCCGAATAACGAGCCGGATAAAATGCAAATCGCCCGATGATTACGTCGTGGGTATGCGGTGGCGCCAGTGCCTCTGCGGCATAGACGATCGCGAGCACCGCCAACAAGCCGAGAACCGATACCGGCACTCGAAGAAACGGTTGCGGCTGCGCCGAGTCCTGAACAGAAGTCATTGCACTATCCTGCTTGGCCCCGTGCGAGCGCGGCCTCGACCAACGGCAGGCGGTCATTGCCGAAATACATGTCGTCGCCGTTCACGAACATTGTCGGCGAGCCGAAGCCGCCGCGGGCAATCACGTCTTCAGTGTTGATGCGCAATTTGTCCTTTACCTCCGCCGATTCGCTTCGCGCGAGCAATGCCTCGCCGTCGAGGCCGGCCCTCGCCGCCACCTCGAGCAAGACATCCTTCCGGCTGATGTCTTCGAGGTCGCCCCAATACGCCTCGAATGCGGCGCGCGCGAACGAAACGAGCCCTCCCCGTTCGTCGGCGGCAATCGCGCAACGCATGACCGCCACCGCGCGAACCGGAAAGACCGGCGGCTTTCCGATCCGGATTCCGCAAAGCCGCGCCCAATCCTGGAGATCTTTCTCGTAATAGGAAGCTTTGCGCGGATCGGGATTGGCCCTGCGGTCATAGACGTCCCGGTTCACGGCATTGAAGACGCCGCCGACCAGGATCGGCCGCCAAACGATCGCGGCCCTCGTCCGCTCGAGCACGCCGGCCACGCGCGTGAAGGCGAGATAGGTCCAGGGCGAAGAGCAATCGAAGAAGAATTCGAGCGTCGCCACGCGGGCCTCCCTGTGGGATCGATCGGGAAACTAGCCATGTTCGTGCCCTATTGGAACAAGAAGAGCTCTAAACGGCGCTAATCCTTGGCATGACGGTTGCTCCGTGAGTCCCGAAACCGGAGAGGCGCCCCCTCATGCCGCAGAGACTGAAAAAGTTCTGTGCCGCCGCTGCGAGCGCAATTGCCGCGATGGCGCTCTCGAGCGTCGCGAACGCCCAGCAGTACGACAGCGCCAGCGACTATAGCCATCCATACGGCATGGCTGCGAACAGCACGAACGCACCCGTGACGGGTTCGCTGCGCGACAGCAACGGAAATCTCGAACTGGTCAACGGCCAATTCCTGTCCTCGACGATGAACCAGCAATCGGGAGTACAAAATATGAACCCACTGACCGGCGGTTCGCTGGGCTCCTCATCGATGTCGCTTGGTTCGTCGCAGACCGGTTCGATCGCGACCGGCGGCGGCGTCGGCAGCATGACCTCGACCGGCACATCGACTGCAATCGGCAACTCGCTGAACGTCATCACAACCGGCAACAACGACACCGTCATCGTGAATTCGCGGCAGACCAATAACGGCAATCAAACCGCCGTCGCCACCGTCGGCGGCCAATAAAATAATGAAAGAAAAGGGAGCCACTCCCATGACCAAGCGCGGACGTCGTCACCTCGTAAAACCTCTTGTGTTCGCGCTGACCGCGATTGCACTGGCGGGCTGCATCACGCCCGAAGCGGACAGCACGACGGGACGCTACACCGCGCCCATCGGCGGTTCGCCCGTGATCGCGAACGAAACACCCTACTCCGACGCGTTGCGTTGTCTTGGCGGATTTGTCCGCCAGCATCCGATGCGCATCGCTGTCGGACAGATCGCCGACTACACCGGCAAGATGGAATCCGACAACAGCGGACGGAAGCTCACGCAAGGTGCGGCCCTGATGGCAATGTCGGCGCTTTCGAAGGCCGACGTTCCGTTGGTCGAGCGTTTCGACACCTCCGTCGCCGAGATGGAGCTCAAATACGCCAACAACAAACTCATCACCGACGACAAGATGCAGAACGCGCCTCCGGGCGATTATCGCAGGATCATGGCCGGCTCCATTCCCGGCTCCGACTATTACCTCGTGGGCGGCATCACCGAACTCAACTTCAACATCCGGTCGGTAGGCGCGAATGCCGACGGCGGACAGACCACGACCAGCGGGCTCACGGGTACAGCCGGCGTAAACATGTATGTGATGAATGTCGGTCTCGACATGAGGCTCGTGAATACCAACACGCTCGAAGTCGTCGACGTCATCTCGTACCAGAAGCAGATCATCGGCCGGCAGGAACAGGCCGGCATCTTCGATTTCCTGGGACAGACATTCTTCGACGCCAGCGCCGGAGAAAGCGCGCTCGAGCCTGTCCAGCTTGCGGTTCGTTCGGTGATCGAACGCGCCGTCCTCGAAACGCTCGCACGCCTCTATCGCACCCCGTCCGGCGCCTGCACATCGGGTCTCGGAACGGCGGCGGACCCCCTAGCCGGACCGGGAGACCAGACCTCCGCATCGCTCGCCCGCGCCGAAGCCGGCAATCCGACAGCCACGGAAACCGTTCAGGAGAACCACAATGACGCGTCTCACCAAGATCCTTATTACTGGTACAGCTCTGATGATCCTGCCACTGAATCCGGCCTTCGCGGACGGGTCGACTAACGGAAACGGAAGCTACGTTCTGAACGGCCAGGTCGATTTTCAAGTCACCTCGGCGAATCTGAACACGACCGTCAACAACGTCAACGGCTCCGTTGCCAACACCTCCTCGGCCGTCGGCAACAATCTCGAAGTCGTGACGATGGACAATACGGTCGTGACCAACTCGCAATACGTCAAGGACGTGTCGATTGCGGCCGACCAGAACGCCACGGTGACGAATGTCTCCGGTACGGTGAACCTGCAGTCGCAGGCCATCTGCAACGCGGCCGACGTGTCGACCGATCCGCATGTGGCGGCCGTCGGCAGCAACCAGGACTGCAACTCGACCGATCCGTCCGCGCTCCTGAACGCCAATGTCGCCAATATCGGCAACGACGTGACGCTTGGCAGCACCGCCATCGGCAACAACTTCTCCGAAGACACCAATGCCGCGACGATGCCCGTGCAGAACATTCAAACCAACAACGCCACCATCGCCTCGACCGTCAATTCGACGGTCAACAACGTCAACGGCGCCGTTTCGGTCAATTCCTCGGCGGTCGGCAACAACGCCCAGATCGTCCATTACTGATCACCGATTCGCGCCGGCGTCTCCGGGGGCAACAGAGACGTCGATTGAGGGAGGGCTTCGGCCCCCCCTCTTTTTTTGCGCCCGGACTCAATTGCCGCTTTTACGTATCCTTGTTTGCAATGCTCTTCGCAAACGCGCGACATCTTCCGTTCTGATGAGAACAACGCCGGGCTCTTCTATAGGCCAAGATAGGTATTTGGCTCGCGCCATGCGTTCGATCGTCGATATATTTTGGATGGCTCTTTCCACTCGCTCTTCACGATTGAGGCCGTCCGCGTCGAAATTGTCCTCAAGAGCCTCTCGGCTGATCTCACATCTAACCTGGCCGCCGCGGTCGCCCGCCATGAAGATCACAACATCTCTGTCGAAATCATAGCGCGGCCGCTGACTTGTGAAGACAAGCTCCGGCTTTCCCGCCAATTCGCGTCGCCAACCGATGATCTTTAACAATCCATCTCGGCTGCGCGGATCAACAAGGGTCAGGCCCGCGATCACTAACCGACGCCATGTCGGTCCCCGAGCATATGCGTCTTCCCACGCCGATTTGAGTTCGTGGGGACGGTCTTGCGCGAGCACCCCAAGCAGTGCGCTCGCTTGAAGAATATCCTTGTCGCGCTTCGAAATTCCGACCGGGCGACGCTGCGACACAATTAATTTATGCAGCGCATAACGCTCAGGCGCAGGGACCTGCACGAAGACACCGGCACCGTGCAAAAGAACAGCCGGCTCCGGTTCATATATTAGGTAATCGAGAAATCTCAACGGCTGAGCATCCGTTTGGAAGCTGGGCAGCTGTTGTGGCGCATCGGTTTCTCGGCCTTCGTTCGGGGTGAGAAAGTCCACACGTAGGCCGCCTTTTGCGGCATAGCTTGTAGACCGTCGACTATCGGAGTTGTGCGGTACCGGACGAAATGATTCGTTCACCGCTTTCAGGACATCGAGAACCGGCGGCGTTTTATCGCCGACGGCGATCGAAATATTCTTGAATTGGGCAATATCGACATCGCCCGTCTGGAGAGCGGCGGCGGGAAGCCTGCAACCGAGCATTCCGGAATAGGTTTGATAAGCCACAGTGCCGACAAGAACGCCCCGAAGTCGAAAGACGCCCGCCTTCGCAAGTGCGGCAACGATGTCGCCGATTTCACCAACAGGGCGGGGCAGGCCGAAAGTTCGCACAAGCGAGGAAACAAGCGCCCGGCGCGTGCGCTGATCGTCACGCGCTTCCCTATGATGGGCAATTTGCGCCAGCAAATCGGGGCTGTCCGGGCCGACATATCGTTGCGTTCGGCCACGATCGGCTGGCAGCTGAAAATACCAGTAGCGACGGCCCTTGAGGACCTTCGATATAAAAGCCCCGTCCTCCGGAAACGCATCGCTGAAGGCCCCGGAGGCGCATTGTGCCAGCAGTTCGGCGTATGTCGTTTGGGCAATCAAATTGGAGTTCGAGATGGCCACCTCTGTTATACGCAGATTGCAAAATGCGTATAACTCTGAAAATGACTCAAGTCAACGAATTATAGGCGCGCCGCCACCAGCGTATACCAAGAATGGCTCGGACGATGCGGCGCCGACCCTCCCTCTTTTTTTTGCGTCTGCTGCGCGATCGTTTAACGTGCCGGCCGGATTCGCGAGTCCACGGGGACAGGCATGGCGCAGGGGGAGCAGGCTCGGGTTGTGGAGCTGACGGTTCGGGGCATCGTCCTCGGCATACTCATCACCACGGTCTTCACGGCCGCCAACGTCTATCTCGGATTGAAGGTGGGGCTGACCTTCGCCACATCGATCCCCGCCGCGGTGATCTCGATGGCGGTACTCTCGGCGTTCAAAGGCGCCACGATCCTCGAGAATAATATCGTGCAGACGGTGGCATCCGCGGCCGGCACGCTTTCGGCCATCATCTTCGTGCTGCCGGGCCTCGTCATCGTGGGCGCGTGGGCAGGCTTTCCGTTCTGGACGACATTCCTCATCTGCGCGGCGGGTGGGATTCTCGGCGTGCTGTTCACCATCCCGCTCAGGCGCGCGATGGTGACGACATCGGACCTTCCCTATCCGGAAGGCGTCGCCGCCGCCGAAGTGCTTGAAGTGGGCTCTCGTGCGCGCGAAGCCGTCGCGGACGGCGCCGAAAACGAAACGCGCGAAGGCCTTCTCGCCGTGGTGTACGGCGCGATCGCGTCTGCGGCGCTCGCTGCCTTCGCCGCTACGCAGATTATGGCCGGCGAGGTCACACGCTTCTTCCGCGTGGGTGCGAATTCCGTCAGCGGCTACGACATGTCGTTCTCGCTCGCTCTGGTGGGAGCCGGCTACCTCGTCGGCATTTCCGTCGGCATGGCGATGCTGCTGGGCCTTCTGATCGCATGGGCTGCTGCCGTCCCCATCCTCACATCCCTGCAGGGAGCAAGTGCGGCGGATATCGGTGCGCGCGCGATGGACGTGTGGACCCACGACGTCCGCTTCATCGGCGCAGGCGCGATCGGCGTCGCCGCCATCTGGACGCTGCTGAAGCTTGCAGGCCCCGTCGTGAGAGGCGTGATCGGAACGATGACGGCATCGCGTGCACGCGCGGAAGGCACCGCCGACCGCCGCGACACCGACATGGGCTTCGGCTGGATTGCGCTCTTGACGATCGCGAGCCTCGCGGTGGCCGCCTATGTTCTCTTCGACTTCCTGAAGCCCACGCTGCTCGCGTCTCAGTCCATGACGCTCGTCGTCACGGCGCTACCGTTCATTTTCTTCGGAGGATTCGTAGTCGCCGCAATCTGCGGCTACATGGCGGGTCTCATCGGCGCTTCCAACAGCCCGATTTCAGGCGTCGGCATCCTCGCGATTCTCACCTGCGCCGCGCTGCTGGTCGCGGTCGCACATACAAGCGCCGATTCGCGCAGCGCGCTCGTCGCCTATGCGCTTGTCGTGACGGCGGTCGTCTTCGCCATCGCCACGATCTCCAACAACAACCTCCAGGATCTGAAGACGGGACAGCTGGTCGGCGCGACACCAAGCGCGCAGCAATGGGCGCTCGTCATTGGCGTGATAGCGGGAGCGGCCATCATCCCGCCCGTGCTCAACCTGCTCGCTCAAGCCAATGGCTTCGCCGGAGGGCCGCATCCGGCAGGCGCAGTCGGAAAGCCTCTCGGCGCGCCGCAGGCGAACCTGATATCGGCGCTCGCCCTGGGTGTGATCGAGCACAAGCTCGATGCAGTCATGCTGGGGATCGGTTGCGCGCTCGGCGTCGTCCTTGTCGCGCTCGACGAATTCATGGGCTGGCGCAAATGGCTGAGGCTGCCGCCGCTCGCCGTCGGCATCGGCATCTATCTTCCCATGTATGCGACCTTGCCGGTCGTCATCGGCGCGGTAATCGGTCACTGGTACGACAGGCGTATCGCGCAGCGGAAAGATGTCGAATATCGCAAGCGGCTCGGCGTGCTTGTGGCATCGGGAATGATCGTGGGCGAGAGCCTGTTCGGCGTGCTGCTCGCGGGCCTCATCGTCGCTCATGTGCCGCTCGCGCTCGTGCCGGACGATTTCGCGCCCGCCAACTGGATCGGGCTCGGCGCATTCATTCTATTGATCGTCGTGCTCTATGGCTGGATGCTGCGTCGGTCGGAAAAACTCTCGACTGGCAACTAAGCTGTCAGAGTGCGGAAACGCCGGTAGCCTTTTTAACGCGGAGGTCGCAGAGGATGCGCGGGGGACGCGGTGGAGGCGGCGTTTCCCGCCTGACCCTCGACAAGAAATTCTGCGCGGCGTTCCGCTGCGCGATTTTTCATTGAGACGATCGCGCAAATTGTTCGCCAAACACGCAAGTTCCCCTGCGTCCCCCGCGCATCCTCTGCGACCTCCGCGTTAAAAATGCCACCGCCCACGCAATCCATCGCGCGCTCGCTAGCCGCTCCGTAACCTGATCGCCTCATGGCGCGCGATCACATGATGCGCCTGTTTCAAATGCGGCTGGTCGAGCATTTTTCCGTCGAGCGACGCCACGCCGGCTCCGCTCGCAAACGCAGCCACAACGCGACGCGCATGTTCGACGTCCGCGGCCGACGGCGAGAACGCGGCATTGATCGGATCGACCTGATCGGGATGGATCGCGAGCATGCCGGTGAATCCTTCGCGTTGCGCCGCGCGTGCGTATTTTTCGAGGCCGGCCGTGTCGCGGAAGTCGGCAAACAGCGTGTCGATCGGTTCGACGCCGGCCGCCTTGGCCGCAAGCAAGCACATCGAACGCAACATGCGATAGGTGAAGGCAAAGCGTCCGTCGTCATCGCGATTGGTGACAGCACCCAGCGCCGCCGACAAATCCTCCGCCCCCCAGGTAATGGCGGCGAGCCGCGGCGGCGGATTGCGATAATCACCGAGCGTGAGCGCCGCGACCGGCGTCTCGCTCGCCACAGGCATCACGGCAATGCCGCGCGCCGGCAGCCCGTGCTTTGTCTCGAGCGCCGACAAATCCCTGTCGAGCGCGCGAAGAACATCGGGAGTGTCCGGCTTCGGCACGACGATGCCGGCAGGCGCCGCCGCAACGATCGCGGCCAGATCTTCTTTGCAATCTTTCGTGCCGAAGGGATTGACGCGCACCCACAGCGACGCACCGCCGCTCCTCTCGGATTGCAAATAGTCCCGTGCGAGTGCCCGCGCTGCCGGACGTTTGTCGGCGGCCACCGCGTCTTCGAGATCGAGGATCAGCGCGTCGGCGCGCGAAGATTTGGCCTTGGCGAGCTTGCGCTCGCTGTCTGCCGGAACGAACAGGAAGGAGCGCAGGATCATTTCGGTTTCCGGATCATCAGGGCAGAGCGCTTGCAGCTGGCGACGAGTTCGCCCCTCTGATTGAAGGCGCGGTGCGCGAACACCACGATGCCGTTGTTCGGCCGCGAGGCCGACGCGCGAATCTCCAACACTTCGCTTTCGATATGCAGCGTGTCGCCATGGAAGACGGGCTTCGGAAACCGCACTTCGTCCCAGCCGAGATTGGCGACCGTCGTGCCCAAGGTCGTCTCGCCCACCGAAATCCCGACCATCAGCCCCAGGGTGAAGCAGCTATTGACGACGCGCTGGCCGAATTCGGTTTCGGTCCGGCAATATTCCTCGTCGAGGTGCAGCGCGGCGGGGTTATGCGTGAGCGCCGAAAAGAACACGTTGTCGGCTTCCGTCACCGTGCGCCGGATCGGATGGGCGAATTTCCGGCCGACCTGGAATTCCTCGAAATAGAGACCTGGCATCGGCGAATCCTTTTGAGCGCACCTATCATAGCGCAGAGACCCAGGCTTTGGGCGTGGTCGCAAAGACCTTTCGGAACATCGCCACGAAGGCGCAAGTCCGCCATAAGTGCCATGATATGATAAATCGCGCGACTTGCGGCTGCGGCACCCCCGTGCAGAATTACGGCGGTTGGCGGCGAACGGCCGTCTATTTCTTCGATCCCGACAAACATCTGGTCGAGATCAGACATTACGAATCAGCCTGACGAAAGGTCCCGCCATGACGTCGCTCACATCGCGCAAATTTACGGCCTTTCTCGGTGCGCGCGACCGGGATAAAGCGCGAAATTTCTACCGCGATGTGCTCGGTTTCGAACTCGTCGGCGACGACCATTTTGCGCTGATATTCAAGCTCCATAACGGCATGTTGCGCATCTCGCCGATGCCCAACTATACGCCGCAGCCCTTTACGGCATTGGGCTGGGAAGTGCCCGACATCGAATCCGCGGTGAAGGAATTGAGCGCGAAGGGCATCGCGTTCGAGCGCTTCGAGGGCATGGGCCAGGACGAACTCGGCATCTGGACCGCGCCGGGCGGTCCGGGCATTGCCGATGTTCACGCGGCAGCGCGCGTGGCGTGGTTCAAGGATCCGGACGGAAACGTCCTCAGTGTGACCCAACTCTAAGGTAACAAGAATCGAGAATCACAAAAAGCGATCGAAAAACACGCGTGGACGACCCAGCGATGGCCCACGCAGGAATTCCTTGAACCCGCATTTCTGCGCCACGCGCATCGAGGCGATATTCTCCGGCGCGGTAATGGCGATCACGCGTACCTGTCCAAAATGTGTCTTGCCCCATTCAAGCACAGCCTGCAGCGCTTCAGTCGCATAGCCCTTGCCGGATCCCGACGGCGACAACATCCAGCCCAGTTCGAGCAGGTCCTTTAGCGCATCGCCGCGATCGCGTTTGCTGTCGTTGAAACCGATGCCGCCGATGAAGCGACCGCTCGGTTTCTCGTCGATCGCCCAGGAACCATAGCCCAGTATCTGCCAATGACCGACTGCACGCAGCAGACTCGTCCACGACTCCGCTTCGGACTTCGGTGAGCCATCGCCGATGTGGCGCGTCACTTCCGGATCGGCCCACATCGCGGCATAGGCGTCGAAGTCTTCGAGACCGTAGCCACGCAATTTGAGGCGCAGCGTTTCGAGGACAGGAATTTGCACTCGCAATTCTTTCAATACGATTTCGGAAGATCGAGCACATTCTCCGCGATGAACGACAGGATCAGCTGCTCCGATACCGGCGCGATGCGCGTGACGACGGACTCGCGGAACAGCCGCTCCACCTGGTATTCGCGCGCATAACCCATGCCGCCATGCGTCATCACGGCGCGTGTCGCCGCATCGAAGGCCGCGCGTGCACCCAAAAACTTCGCCGCGTTTGCCTCGGCGCCGCAAGGCTGCTTGTTGTCGTAGAGCCAGGCCGCGCGCAGACACATCCAATACGCGCTTTCCAGCGCGGCCCAGCTTTCGGCCAGCGGATGCTGGATGCCCTGGTTCTGGCCGATGGGGCGGCCGAACACGTTGCGGTCGCGCGCATAGGCGCTCGCACGCCGGAGTGCGTCGCGTCCGAGGCCCACGGCTTCGATGCCGACGAGAATGCGCTCCGGGTTCAGGCTGTCGAGCAGATAGCGGAAACCGCGTCCCTCCTCGCCGACGCGATCTTCGTCCGGAACGAACAGATCGTCGATGAACACCGTGTTCGAATCGACGGCGTTGCGGCCCATCTTGGCGATGCGGCGCACTTCGACCTTGGAGCGATCGAGATCGGTGTAGAAGAGAGTCATGCCGTCGGTCGGCCGCTTGCATTCGGCCTTTGGCACGGTGCGCGCGAGGATCAGGATCTTGTCGGCTTCCTGCGCCGTCGTCGTCCAGATTTTCCGGCCTTTGACGATGTAGCCGTCATTGGTGCGCCGCGCGAAGGTTTCGATGCTGGTGGTGTCGAGGCCGGCGTTCGGCTCGGTGACGCCGAAGCAGGCCTTCTGCTCGCCCTTGATCAGCGGGGTGAGCCAGCGCGCCTTTTGCTCGGCGGTGCCGTGAACCACGATCGCGTGCGGCCCGAACAGGTTGATGTGGATGGTCGAAGCGGCCGAGAACCCTCCGCCACCGCTCGTCACCGCATGCATCATAACGGCCGCTTCGGTGACGCCGAGGCCTGCCCCTCCCAGCTCCTCCGGCATGGTGATGCCGAGCCAACCGGCCTCCGCCATCGCCTTGTGGAATTCGTCCGGAAAGCGGGGCGTCTGGTCGCATTCAGTCCAGTAGTCGTCGCCGAAACAGGTGCAAATCTTCGACACGCTGTCGTGGATCGCGCGCTGGTCTTCGGAAAGCGAGATGTCCAACAGGCCCTCGGAGGGTTGAGCACAATCCTTCGCGAGGCTAGGCCTTGATGGCCCCCGAGGTCAATTTTGCTGCAATTTCAAAATGTTAGCCGCCGCTCACGAAAAGACGATTTCGCGGCGCCACGGCCGAATCGCCAATTGCACAATAAATTCAGCGGGCTACTATCGATTTGAGGGGAAATTGGGGAGTTCGCAGGGTATAAGTCCCGCCCGCGTTCGAGTGCGGTGTCGCCACATGGGCGAAAGCCGCCGTGGAGATGCATCAGGAAAATGAGTTCCGCTTTGGCTGAGGAGCCTGGCCTGAAGAGGCCCGCGCATCCGACCGGTATGAAGCCGACAGACGTCAGCAACCCGGATTACTTTCATAAGGTTGTCGATTGCCAGTGGGCGTGCCCCGCGCACACCCCCGTGCCCGAATATATCCGCCTGATCGCGGCGGGCCGGTACAGCGACGCCTACATGATCAACTGGAAGTCGAATGTGTTCCCGGGCGTGCTGGGCCGCACCTGCGACCGTCCCTGCGAGCCTGCCTGCCGGCGTGGTCGCGTCGAGGCGGAACCGGTCGCGATCTGCCGCCTCAAACGCGTGGCAGCCGACAACAAGGACGATATCCGCGATCGCCTGCCCGTGGCGTCGCATCACAAGAACGGCAAGCGCATCGCGCTGATCGGCGCGGGGCCTGCCTCGCTCACGGTTGCGCGCGATCTCCTGCCGCTGGGCTACACCGTCGTCATCTACGATCAGGACAAGCTGGCCGGCGGCATGATGCGCACGCAGATTCCGAAATTTCGCCTGCCCGAATCCGTCCTCGACGAGGAATGCAATTACATCCTCGATCTCCAGCCGGAGTTGAAGCTCGGCCAGCGCATCGACAGCCTGAAGACGCTCGCGGCCGAGAACTACGATGCGATCTTCGTCGGCTGCGGCGCGCCGCGCGGACGCGATCTCGACATTCCCGGCCGCAAGGAAGCTGTCGCCAACATCCATATCGGCATCGACTGGCTGTCGAGCGTCTCGTTCGGCCATATCGAAAAGATCGGCAAGCGCGTCATCGTGCTGGGCGGCGGCAATACCGCGATGGATTGCTGCCGCACGTCGCGGCGGCTCGGCGGCGAAAAGGTCGACGTGGTCGTCCGCTCGGGCTTCGAAGAGATGAAAGCCTCCCCCTGGGAAAAAGACGATGCGATGGGCGAAGGCATTCCCATTCACAATTACCTCGTCCCCAAGGAGTTCAAGCACGACAACGGCAAGCTCAAAGGCGTCGTGTTCGAGAAAGTGAAAGCGCAGCGCGACGCCAAGGGCCGGCGCGAGCTTGTGCCGACCGGCGAGCCGGACGTGCTGATGGAATGCGACGACGTGCTCGTCGCCGTGGGCCAGGAGAACGCTTTCCCGTGGATCGAGCGCGATGTCGGCATCGAATTCGACCGCTGGGACATGCCGAAGGTCGATACGCTCACCATGCAATCGACCAATCCGAAAATCTTCTTCGGCGGCGATTCCGCGTTCGGACCCAAGAACATCATCTGGGCCGTCGCCCATGGCCACGAAGCCGCGATCTCGATCGATCTTCTGTGCAGCGGCAAGGACGTGAAGTCCGACCGCCCGCCTCCGCTCGTCAATCTGATCAGCCAGAAGATGGGCATCCACGAATGGAGCTACGACAACGATGTCTCCAACGATCTTCGCTACAAGGTGCCGCATACGCCGAAGGAAATCGCGCTGAAGAACGTGAAGATCGAAGTCGAGCTGGGCTTCGATCCGAAGGCGGGCTTTCTCGAGGCGCAGCGTTGCCTCAATTGCGACATCGAAACCGTGTTCGAGACCAAGCTCTGCATCGAATGCGACGCCTGCGTCGACATCTGCCCGATGGATTGCATCACGTTTACGAACAATGGCGACGAGGACGATCTGCGCATGCGCCTCACGGCGCCTGCTCCCAACGCCACGCAGGATCTATACCTCTCCGAAATCCTGAAGACAGGACGCGTGATGGTGAAGGACGAGGACATGTGCCTGCATTGCGGGCTCTGCGCCGAGCGCTGCCCCACGGGTGCGTGGGACATGAAAAAATTCTATCTCGAACCCGCACAGGCCGAGTCATGCCGGAGCCTATAAGCGCGACGAACGATTTCGTCGTCAAATTCGCCAATGTGAACGGCTCGGGCTCGGCGAGCGCCAACGAGTTGTTTGCGAAATGCGTGCTGCGCATGGGCGTGCCGGTCGCATCGCGCAACATTTTCCCGTCGAACATCCAGGGCCTGCCCACCTGGTACGAAGTGCGAATCTCCGGCGCCAATTGGCTCGGGCGGCGCGGGGGCGTGGATCTGATGGTCGCGATGAACCCGCAGACCTGGGACAAGGATGTCGCCTCCATCGATGCCGGCGGTTACCTGCTCTACGATTCGACCAAGCCGTTGCCGCCGTCGAAGTTCCGCGAGGACACCAATTCGATCGGCGTACCGCTGACGGACATCTGCAATCGCACCTACACCGATCCGCGCCAGCGGCAATTGTTCAAGAACATCATCTATATCGGCGCGCTGGCGTCGCTGCTCTCGATCGAACCCAAAGTCGTCGAAGACGCGATTGCGGCGCAGTTCCAGGGCAAGGAAAAGCTCATTGCGCCGAACGTGAAGGCGTTCCGGCTCGGTTACGATTACGCCGGCGAACATCTGGCGGGCGCCTGCGGACTCAAGCTCGAGCGCTCGAATGAAGTCGGCGATCGCATTTTTATCGGCGGCAACGATGCGGCGGCGTTGGGCTGCGTCTATGGCGGCGCCACTGTTGCGGCATGGTACCCGATCACCCCCTCCACCTCGCTTGCGGAAGAGTTCGGCAATCATTGCCACGAATTCCGCGTCGATCCGGAAACGAAAGAGCATCGCTACGCCATCGTGCAGGCGGAAGACGAGATTGCCGCCATCGGCATGGTGATCGGCGCCGGCTGGAACGGCGCGCGTGCCTTCACGGCCACGTCAGGCCCAGGCATTTCGCTGATGCAGGAGTTCTTCGGGCTTGCCTATTTCGCGGAAATTCCCGCCGTCATCTTCGACATTCAGCGCGGTGGGCCTTCAACCGGCATGCCGACGCGCACGCAGCAGTCCGACATCCTGCTCTGCGCCTATGCGAGCCATGGCGACACCAAGCATGTGTTGCTGTTCCCCAAGGACCCGGGCGAGGCGTTCACTTTCGCGGCCGACGCCTTCGATCTGGCCGAGCGGTTGCAGACCCCCGTCTTCGTGATGATGGATCTCGACATCGGCATGAACGACTGGCTCGTCCCGCCGCTGCAGTGGGACGATTCGCGCCGTTACGACCGCGGCAAGATCATGAGCCACGACGAGCTCGAAGCCGGTAAGATATTCGGCCGGTATCTCGACGTGGACGGTGACGCGATCCCCTATCGCACGCTTCCCGGCACGCATCCGACCAAGGGCTCTTATTTCACGCGCGGCACGTCGCGCGACCGCTTCGCGAAATACAGCGAAGAAGGTGCGGTCTATGTCGACAACATGCAGCGCCTGCTGCGCAAGATCGACACGGCGAAGAGTCTCGTACCGGCTCCCATCCGCCATGACGCCAAACAGAAGGCGCGGTTCGGCGCGATCTTCTACGGCTCGACGACGGTCGCGATGGAGGAAGCGCTCGCAGCTCTGGAAACGCGGGGCCTTCATTTGGATACGTTGCGGGTGCGCGCGTTCCCGTTCTCCGAGGACGTGATCGAGTTCATCAACGCGCATGACCAGGTTTTCGTCGTGGAGCAGAACCGCGACGCGCAGCTGCAGAAGCTCCTCGTCAACGAATGTGCCGTCGATCCGGCGCGGACGATTTCGATCCTTCACTATGACGGCACTCCCATCACGGCGCGCTTCATCACAGGCGCCATCGCCGATCGCATGAACCTGAACCAGCGCCAAGAGGCCGCGGAATGACCTACATCACCAAACCCAAGCTGCGTCATCCGGGCCTGCCGAAAAACAATCTCGGTTTCACCCATCGCGATTACGAAGGCTCGATCTCGACCCTGTGCGCGGGCTGCGGCCACGATTCGATCAGTTCGGCCTTGATCCAGGCCTGCTTCGAACTCGACATCGAGCCCCATCGCGTGGCGAAGCTGTCGGGCATCGGCTGCTCGTCGAAGACGCCGGATTATCTGCTGGGCAACAGCCACGGCTTCAACAGCGTCCACGGCCGCATGCCGTCGGTGCTGACGGGCGCCAATCTCGCCAATCGCGATTTGATTTATCTGGGTGTATCGGGCGACGGCGACTCGGCCTCGATCGGTCTCGGCCAATTTGCCCATTGCGTACGCCGCGGCGTGAACATGGTCTATGTCTGCGAAAACAATGGCGTTTACGGACTGACCAAGGGTCAGTTCTCCGCGACCGCCGACAAGGGCTCAAAGAGCAAGACGGCGGTGAACAACGATTCGCCGATCGACCTGGTGAGTCTGGCGCTGATCCTGGGTGCGACCTTCGTGGCGCGCAGCTTTTCGGGCGACAAGACGCAGTTGGTGCCTCTCCTCAAGGCGGCAATCTCGCACCGCGGTTCGGCCGTAATCGATGTCGTTAGCCCCTGCGTGCAGTTCAACAACAACCCCGCATCGACGAAATCGTACGATTTCGTGCGCGAGCACAACGAGGCCGTGAACCGGCTCGACTTCATCGAGCCGCGCGCGCAAATCACCGTCGATTACGAACCGGGAACGGTCGAGATCGTGACGCAACATGACGGCTCGCAGCTCAAGCTCTCCAAGCTGCACGGCAGCTACGATCCGCGCGATCGCGTTGCGGCAATGACCTATCTGCAGGAGCATCACGCGAAGGGCGAAGTCGTGACGGGACTGCTTTATCTCGACCCCGAGCCCGAAGACCTGCACGCGCATCTGAGCACGGTCGCCACTCCCCTCAACATGCTCGGGGAAAAAGAGTTGTGTCCGGGCGCGAAGAAGCTGGCCGACGTCAACGAATCCTATCGGTAGCAATCAGGCCGACGGCGTCCAGATCACGTCGTCGATGTTTCGCGCGCCCGTCGCCAGCATGACGAGCCGGTCGAATCCCATCGCCACACCCGAGGCCGGCGGCATGGTCCCGAGGGCTGCCAGGAAATCCTCGTCGATCGGATAGCGTTCGCCATAGACGCGCTGCTTCTCGTCCATCTCGGCTGCGAACCGGCGGCGCTGCTCGGCCGGATCGGTCAATTCGCCGAAGCCGTTGGCGAGCTCGACCCCGCACACATAAAGCTCGAATCGTTCCGCCACGCGCGCATCGTGCGGCGTGACGCGCGCCAGAGCCGCCTCGCAGCGGGGATATTCGATGAGAATCGTCGGCCGGCCGTTGCCCAGCTGCGGCTCGACTTTCGCCACAAGAATCTTGCTGAAGATGTCGGCCCAATTGTCATTGACCGCAACATTGAAGCCCGCGGCTTCGGCAAGCCTCGCCAGAGTTTCGCGGTCACCCTCGCCCTCGGGCGAAAGCGATGCGAACAAATCGATCCCGGCATGCACGCGAAAGGCGTCCACCACGCTGAGGCGCTCGGGTTCGGCGCGCGGATCGCAGACGCGGTCCCGGAACGCAAACGTCTCCGCGCTCGTCGTATCGGCCGCGAGGCGCAGAATCGCCAGACAATCGGCGATGACGGCATCGTAGAGTTCGTTCGCGCGGTACCATTCGAGCATGACGAATTCGGGTGCATGCAGGACCCCGCGCTCGCGATTGCGGAAGACGCGTGCGAAATCGAAAATGCGCCGCTCACCGGCAGCAAGAAGCTTCTTGCTCGCAAACTCCGGTGACGTATGCAGGTAGCGCGTCTGTCGCCCGCTACCCGTCGCGACGAGCTCCGTCGAAAAGGCGTGCAGATGCGCTTCGTTGCCCGGCGAGACCTGCAGAGCACCGCATTCGACCTCGAGGAAGCTTTCCTGCTCGAAGCGATTGCGGATCGCGGTCTTGATGCGTCCGCGCGCCAAAAGGCGCTCCCGGCGGTCTTCATGCACATGTGGCGTCCACCACGGCGATACTTCCGTCACGCGACGCTCCCTGGTTTCCCGTCAGGCCAAATCCCTATCACGACTTGGCCGTCCCGGAAGCCAAGGCAAAGGCCTCGCCTGGCCATCCTGCCGCTCTTGGCCGCCGGCAATGGTGCTGCTATGACCCGGGCCGCCCGTTTCCAGAGGTGACAAGTGGTTTCTGTGATTGCCAGTCAGATTCGCAAGGGTCAGGTCGTCGAGAAGGACGGAAAGCTTTATGTCGTGCTGACGGCCGAAAACACGCACCCCGGCAAAGGTACTCCTGTCACCCAGCTCGAGATGCGCCGCATCAGCGACGGCGTGAAGATCACAGACCGCTACAAAACGACGGACTCGATCGAGAAGGCCTTTGTCGAAGAGCGACCCTACAATTACCTCTACCACGATGGGGATCACTACATCTTCATGGATCCCGAAAACTTCGAGCAGATTTCGGTGCTCGAAAGCGTGATCGGAACGTCAGTGCCCTTTCTTCTCGAAAATATGGAAGTGCATCTCTCCACCCATAACGGCACGCCGATCTCGATCGAGCTGCCGGCGCGGGTGACGCTGGAAGTGAAGGAAACGGAACCGGTCACAAAGGGCCAGACGGCATCGGGCTCGTTCAAGCCCGCAATACTGTCGAATGGCGTGCGGACCATGGTCCCGACGCATATCGTGCCGGGGGTCCGGGTCGTCGTGTTGACGGAAGACGGATCTTATGTGGAGCGTGCCAAAGACTGAATCGTCCGCTCACACGTAAACGAAATACAGAATCACCAAAGCGACCACCGCGAGCGCGAGGCTGATGCCGAGCACGTAACGGACGGAACCCAAGGTTACACCCTGTCGCGCATCGGTCTTGCCGATTTCAACGCCACCGCCAGTCGAGCGATCGGAATGGAACGAGGCGGGCCGTAATTCTGTGTCGGACATTCGACGCTCCTTCGGATTTGCATCGGCAAACCGCCGCGCTCCTCATCCGTAAACGGCTGGTTGGATTGCACGTTCCCGCGCGTGTGCCGACGCGCAAATCCGATCCCGCTGCCGGGCCGGTCGTTTATTCCGATTTGGGAGGGAGTTGAGCGGACACCCGATGCGGGGTGTCGAAGGGGCTGGGGCGTACCGGATCGGACATCCGCTCGGGTTAGATAACGGGCCGTCTCAAAAGGCGTTCCAAGATATCTTAAGAAAGATGGCGAAATAATTTCTCACTGCAAGTCTCTGGAATAGTTTGATTTTTTCAACGCGCGAAAAGCAGACGCTGCCGGAAAGACCCAAGCACAGCTGCGGCAGGCTGTCGCGGACTAAGACTGCCGCAACTGCACGGCTGCAAACGCGGCCCTCGGTCGGCCGGGGTTCATATCGACGGTCGCCTACGCAACACGTCCGAAAATGCATTTACGAGGAGCAGAATCAGGAAGACGAGCAGCAATATTTTCGCGATGGCTCCGGCCAGCCCTGCGAGGGCAAAAAAGCCCAAAACGCCGCAAATAAGGGCCAGAAGAAAGAAAGTCAGGGCCCATACCAGCACGATGCGTACTCCTATTGCCTTAAAAGGCCTCGGCTGAAGGAGGGCCACAATGCGCGGGTGTCATTGTGGACTTCGCGCCGCAATCCCGCTTCCACATTCGCTCGGAACACCTTCAGCGTCGCAGGAACAACGCGCCCATCAGCGCGCCCGCGCTCATCGACAGGATACAGGATGTGAATGGCTGCTCGCGCACCACGCCGCGCAGCGAACCGACTTGCCCGTTCGCCCATTCTTCGACATCGTCGAGAACCCGTTGGGCGGCATTTTCGGTTGCACGCACGGCCTCGTGCACACCATCGCCGGCAACATCGCCGGTATCGACCACAAGACTTTTCATATTCTGTTGCAGCGCTTCGATATCGTCGCGCAATGCCGCCAGGCGCACATCCATTGCGCCGGCGCCGTTTTTTCTGCGTCTGACAGTCATGACATCCTCGGATAGCCGCTCAACGTCTGTTGCGGAAACGTCTGCAAACAATCCGGGTTCCGGAAATGCCGCAGTCACGCGGCTTTGCGCTTGATCGGATGGAAAAACAGAGCCTGCCCAACCGTCGCCTGTACGGTTTCCGGCAGGAACGGTTTGGCGATCAGATAGGTGGGCTCGGGCCGTTCGCCGGTAAGAAGTTTCTCGGGATAAGCCGTGATGAAAATTACCGGGATGTCGAAGCTGGTGAGAATCTCGCTCACCGCATCGATACCGGAACCGCCCTCGCCCAGATTGATATCCGCGAGCACCAGGCCCGGCTTTTTTGCGAGAGCGAGTTTCACCGCCTGTTCGCGCGTGGCGGCCGTGCCGACAACTTCGTGACCGAGTTCGGTCACGAGGTTTTCCAGATCGAGTGCGATGATCGGTTCGTCCTCGATGATCAGGACCTTGGACACCAATTCGCTTTCGATCGTGTGCTGGGCGTCCACGATTTCGCGTTCCACGGCTTCGGCCGTTTCGCCGAGAATCGTGCCGGTCTCTTCGAGGCTGAAGCCTTCCACCGCCGACAGCAGCAGCGCCGCGCGGCGCGACGACGACAGCGACAGCAGCCGGCCTTCCGGCGTCGCCTTCGCCGAAGTCTCGTCGCTGATATCGTCGAAATGGGCGCTGCTGGACCATATCTTGTGGAACAGGCTGTAGAGACCGACGCGGGGCGGCAGGCTCTCATCCAGCGCGTGTTCACCCGATAGAAGGGCTGTCAGGGTGGCACGGACATACGCGTCCCCACCCGCCTGCGAACCGGTCAGCGCGCGGGCATATCTGCGCAGGTAGGGTAAATGGGGCGCAAGCGCTTGCGTCATACTCATCGACCAGCTCCCTCGGTCCGAATTAACAATTCCTAGGCAGAAAACTCTGCTTGGGCCGAAAAGTTCCCGTTCGGGGGAACCTTAAGTGACGGGCCACGTTTGTCCATCTGAGCGGGACGCCTGGGGAAGCGGGGTCCTCGAAGTATTGACTTTGGTCGAATTGGGTCGGGCTCGGGACGCCGGCGCAACATCTGGAGTAAACAGAGTGGCTAGCGCGACCCAACGCAAAGGCTGGGACATTTCATCCGTGACAAAAGAACCGAAGGCGGATCGCGAAAAGAACCGCAACACGCGGGCAAGGCAGCGGGCCATCGGCCGCGAACTCAGGCGCATTTACGATGATGTCGCGCGCGAACCTGTCCCCGACGAATTCCTGGACCTGCTGCGCAAGATGGATGAACCGGGCGGTGGGAGCACCGGATCATGACTGCACCGGATCTCGGCTTTGGCGCACCGGCCCCGGCGACACCGGGCGAATCTGCGGCGGACGGGCCTTTCAAAGCCGGCCTCATCGAGCTGATACCCTTTCTTCGGGCATTCGCGCGCTCGTTGTGCGGCAACCCCGAAATGGCGGATGACTTGGCGCAAGAGACGCTGGTCAAGGCCTGGCAGGCGCGCGATATGTTCACTCCGGGCACAAATCTGAAGGCGTGGCTTTTCACCATTCTGAGAAATCAATTCTATTCCGATCGCAGGCGTGCCTGGCGCCAGGCGCCCTGGGATCAGGACGCCGCAGAACGGATTCCGGGATCGGCAGGAGAGCAGACCTGGGCTGCGGAATTGTCCGACACGGCGCGCGCACTGACCAGCCTTTCGGACGAACAGCGCGAAGCGCTGATCCTTGTCGGTGCCGGAGGATTTTCCTACGAAGACGCTGCAGCGATTTGCCATTGTGCTGTCGGGACCGTCAAAAGCCGCGTTGCGCGTGCCCGAAAGACGTTGATCGCGATATTGGAGGGCGAGGACCCGTTGCCGCCTGCATCCCAACCGGCGGAAGGAGACGCCGCAAATGAGATCATGGCGCAACTGGATCGGCTGGCTCCCGTCGAAGGGCGAACATCGACGAAGCGCAGAGTCAAAGGCGCTTCATCCGCCTAAGGGCTGGTCGCTTCGGCTCAGCCTGCTCCTTTACGTCACGCTCGCACTCCTCCCGATAGCAGTCGCCATCATGCTGCAGGGTGTCGATCGCGCGCGGCACGACGTTGAAGACGTGCGCGAGACTCTTTCCGCCACGGCGCGGGAAGCCGCCACGCCCGAGCAGAACGTTCTTGCTGCAGCCGGACAGATCGTTCGGGCCCTGGCAAACTTGCCGGACGTTCGCGATGTCACGCCCAGATGCAATCAGGAACTGGCCGACTCGCTTCGCGGACTCGCGTTCTTCAGGAATATTGCCCGCGAAGATGCCAACGGTCGCATCGTCTGCTCGGCAGATCCGACCGGCATCGGCGTCGACACTAGCAAGCGCCCCATCTGGAATAACATCGCGACACAGACGGAATTTGTCGTCACGGGAGACACGATCAGCCGCCGCACGCATTTGCCGCTGATCCAGGGACTTCTTCCGTTACGCGACGCGCGGGGACGCTTTATCGGCGCCCTTGGAATTACGGTCGATGCGCGCTGGTTGAACTATATGGTCAGCGCGAGCCGGCTTCCTTCGGATTCTGTCGTCGCGATCATGGACCAGTCCGGCAAGATCATCGCTGCGAATAATGAGGGCCTCGCCGTTCCGATCTTCGCGCGCGCGAACACCGGCTCGAATCGCGATCTGCATTCGGCCAGCGACCTCGAAGGCCAAATGTGGACATTCACAACGGCGCCGCTGCTCGGCAGCCATGTGTTCGTCGGCTTTGCAATGCGGGAATCGAGCCTGTTCCGCCCAACCTATATTCACGTTTTTGCCGATTTCGTTCTGCCGTTTCTGATGATCGCGCTGACCTGGCTGGCGATCTGGATCGTCACGGACCGTCAGCTGACGCGTTGGATCGTCTATCTTCGCCGCATTTCGGCTGCGTATCGCACGGGTCACTACGCCGTTCGCCCCGTTCTCGACGGTGCGCCGAGCGAATTCCGCGTTCTGGGCGATGCACTATCCGAGATGGCATCCGCCATTCAGGACCGTGACCGATCCCTGCGCGACGCGGTGGCCCAGAAGACCGTTTTGATCAGAGAAATCCATCACCGTGTGAAGAATAATCTGCAAGTCGTGATGAGTCTGTTGAGCCTTCAGGCGGCGAGGCTCAGCGATCCGGCGGCCCAGCTGGCGCTGCGCCAGACGCGCGCGCGCATCAATGCGCTCGCGCTCGTCCACCGCATCCTTTACGAGATCGACGATCAGACATCGGTCAACATGAAGAATTTGCTGGAACTCCTGGCCGAGCAGACAAATGAAGGATTTGGCAGCGAGCGGCGCGACGTGCGGATCGTCGTCGATGCGGTGCCGTGCATGGTGACCGGCGACATGGCGGTGCCTCTGGCGCTCTTCACCGTGGAAGCTCTGACGAATGCCTACAAGCACGCCTATCCTCCCGGACAAGGCGGAAGGATTTGCGTGGGTTTGGCGCCGTTCAACGGCGAAATGCTGCGCCTGTCGGTCGAAGATGACGGCGTCGGGTTCGACTATGAAGAGGTGAACGCAAGCGTCGGCGCGCGTCTGATCAAGACATTCGGCCAGCAAGTGTCGGGCGAGGCTTCGATCAGCTCAGAGAGGGGCCGCGGCACGACCGTCGAGATCGTCTTTCCGGATCCCATGGCCGTTCAACATTGATTTCGCCGATTGGAGGCACGCTCATGCGCAAGGGTCGGCGCCATGCCGACCCTTAGCCGATATTTCACGTCGGAAGATCAAATGGATCGCCCGCGTCCGCGCATGAGCCCGGCAATCAGGCTGACGCCAAACAACACCAGGAAGATAACGAAAATGATCTTCGCAATTTCGGCAGAAGCGAAAGCGACGCCGCCGAAACCGAGAACGCCTGCGATGATCGCGACGACAAGAAATGTCAGGGCCCATCCGAGCATGGAACTCTCCATCAGTATCGAGCAGTCGAAACGACCCTCTTGCACCTAACAACGCGACCGCGTGCGGGAAAGTTCCTTACCACCGTGCATCGGAGCTCAGTCAGGAGCGACGGCTCCCTCGGCCGTCCGATCGGACAAGGCTACCGGCCGTTCGACCAGTCTCAACGCGCTCACGACGGCTCCCACAATCGCAAATCCCGACGCGACGAAGAGCGCGACGGTCGTCGCGTGGTGCGGAACGCGCGCAAACAGCGACGCCACAAGTGCGGCGCCGATTGTTTGTCCGAGAAGCCGCGCGGTTCCGAGCATGCCGCTGGCGCCGCCGCTGCGCGCGCGAGGCGCCGCCGAAATCATCGCGCGATTGTTGGGCGACTGGAACAGTCCGAAGCCCGCGCCTGCCAGCGCCATCCGCCAACCGATCGTGAAAAAATCCGCATGCGCAGGCAGCAGAGCCAGCGAGAGCAATCCCGCTGCAAAAACCACGAGCCCTATTCCCCCAAGAATCCCGGCCGGATATCTGTCTGCGAGCCTGCCCGCTATCGGCGCCACGATACCGATGGCGACCGGCCACGGCGTGATGAGCAGGCCGATTTGCACGGCGGCGTAGCCGAATTCGTTTTGCAGCAGAAAAGGCAGCGAGACGAGCGCAAGCATCTGCGCGACGAACGAACAGATCGACGTGCCGACGGACAGCGAAAAAATCGGAATGCGCAAAAGGTCGACAGGCAGCATTGGCGACGATCGCGTGAACTCGCGCCGCACGAGGAAGAATCCGCAAATTGAGGTGGCCGCCAGTTCGGCCGCCAGAAGACCGAACCGTTCGCCATGCCCTGCGGCATCGATGCTGCCGATCAATAGACCGAAAGTTGCCGCACTGAGCGCGGCTCCCGCGAAATCGAAACTGTGAGGCGCACGTGCCGCCTTGGGCAGCGCGCGCAAGCCCACGGCGATGGCCGCAACTCCGATTGGGACATTGACCGCAAAGAGCCAAGGCCAAGGCGCAAGCGACAGAATTCCACTGGCGATGGTGGGGCCTGCCGCGGCCGCCACGGCCACGACGACCGCATTGAGGCCGATACCGCGCCCGAGCATGTTGTGGGGATAGATCGTGCGGATGAGCGCGGTATTGACGCTCATGATGCCCGCCGCGCCGAACCCTTGCACCACGCGGGTGAGCGCAAGGGTCAAAAGCGAGTCCGAAAGCGCACAACCGAGAGACGCCAGCGTAAAGAGCAGAAGGCCTGCGAGATAGACCCGGCGATAACCGATGATGTCGCCGAGCGACGACAGGGGCAGGAGCGAAATGGTGATCGCCAGTTGATAGCCGTTGACGATCCAGATCGAGAACGCGGAATTGGTGTGCAGATCGCGGGCGATCGTCGGCAGCGCGACATTGGCGATGGCGCTGTCCATCACGGCCATCGTGATGCCGAGCGCAATGGTGGCAATCGCCCAATAGCGCAGGGGCAGCGGAATTCCGTCCGAGGAAGTCGTCATGGATATACGTAACGCGAAGGCACACGCGGAAATAGGCCAATTTCACGCGCGCGTCGAGGACGATTCCCCGGCCCGACTAAATGTGGATCGCGTGGCCCAGCGCGCGCAGGCAAGCTTCGTGGAATGCTTCGCTGAGTGTCGGATGAACGTGAATCGTGCCGGCCACGTCTTCGAGCAACGCTCCCATTTCCAGCGCCAGCGCGAATTCCGCGGACAGCTCCGAGACATGCGCGCCGACGGCCTGGATGCCGATAATGCGGTGGTCGTCTTTCCGCGCGAGCACGCGCACGAATCCGCCTTCCTCGGCCGCGTCCATGCTGAGCGCGCGTCCATTGGCCGAAAACGGAAACATCGCCGTGACGGTCTTCACGGCTTTGGCCGCCGCATCCGTCGGCAATAGACCCGCGCTGACAATCTCGGGCTCGGTGAAGCAGACGGCTGCGATCGAAACGGGATTGAAGCGGCGCTTCTCGCCCGCGATGATCTCGGCCACCATCTCGCCTTGCGTGGCCGCCTTGTGTTCGAGCATCGGCTCGCCGACGAGATCGCCAACCGCCCACACATTCTTCATCGAGGTTCGGCACTGATCGTCGACCTTGACGAAGCGTCCCGCCATGTCGACTGCCATGTTCCCGAGACCCCAGCCTTCAGTGTTCGGCTTGCGTCCGACCGTGACGAGGATTTTGTCGGCAGGCAGCCGCAAAGTCCGGCCGTCTTTGGTTTCGACCGTGAGCGCCGCACCGCCCTTGTCGCTCACCAGTCCCTTGGCCTTGGCGTCGAGATGCAGGATGACGCCATGGCGCTCGAGCCATTTGCGTACCGGCTCGACCAGCGGCGCATCGTAAAGCGGCAAGACCCGATCGAGCGCTTCGACGACCGTCACCTGCGCGCCCAGTTTGCGGAACGCGATCCCCAGTTCGAGCCCGATATAACCCGCGCCGACGACGACAAGTTTCTTCGGCAGCACGTCGAGCGACAATGCTTCCGTCGAAGAGATGACCGAACCGCAGAACGGCAGGAACGGCAGTTCGACCGGAATCGATCCGTTGGCCAGCAGAACATGTTCGGCGTGGATCGTAACGGGCTCGCCGGAAGTCGATGTCACGGTGCAGGTTTTTGAGTCCGAGAAATTCGCCCAGCCGTCCACAACTCGCACTTTCGCGCGTTTGAGAAGTGCGGTGACGCCGCTATTGAGCTTTCCGACGATGGTTTCCTTCCAGCGCACGGTTTCCGCCATGTCGACCGAAGGTTGACTCGCGAGCGCAATACCGTGGCGCGGCTTCGCGGCGGCGCGCGCCATCGTTTCGAACTCGCCGGCCACATGGATGATCGCCTTAGACGGAATGCAGCCGCGGATCAGGCAGGTCCCGCCGAGTTTGTCGCTTTCCACCAGAACAGTGTCGAGACCGAGTTGGCCCGCGCGGATTGCAGCGACATAACCGCCAGGCCCACCGCCGACGACAAGAAGTTTGGTGTGGATGATTTCAGCCATAGCGAGTCCGTTCAGTAGGGGCGAATAGCGAGTAGCGAATGGCGAGTGGGGAAAAAGGCTATCCCTATTCGCCATTCGCTATTCGCCACTCGCTCAATCCATAAACAACATCGCCGGATGTTCGAGCAGCGATTTGAGACGCTGAATGAATTCGGCGGCATCGAATCCGTCGACCACGCGATGATCGAAGGACGACGACAGGTTCATCATCTTGCGCACGACGATCTGGCCGCCGCGCACGACGGGACGCTCGACGATCGCATTGGGGCCGATAATCGCAACTTCCGGCCGGTTGATGACAGGCGTTGTGGCGACGCCGCCGAGCGCACCGAGACTTGTGATGGTGATCGTCGAGCCGGAAAGTTCGTCGCGCGAAGCCTTGCCGTCGCGCGTGAGTTGGGCCAGCCGCGCCACTTCCGCCGCGCTGTCCCAGATATCGCGCACTTCGGCGTGGCGCACGACAGGCACGATCAATCCGTTCACCGTCTGCGTCGCGATGCCGATATGGACGGGTGCGAAGCGATGCACGATTCCGGCTTCGTCGTCGAACCGCGCATTGATCTGCGGCCAATGCGGCAGAATCTGAACGAGCCCGCGCATCAGGAAAGGCAACAAGCTCAGCTTGGGCTTGTCGGCGGATTTCGTGGCATTCAGATGCGCGCGAAGACTTTCCAGTTCCGTCATGTCGATCTCTTCGACATAGGCGAAGTGGGGAATATGGCGCTTCGATTCCTGCATCCTCTCGGCGATTTTGCGTCGCAGCCCGATCACCTTGATCTCTTCGACGCCGTCGCGCTGCGCATAAGACGAACGCGCGGACCCGCCGCGCGAGCCCGACGCAACATAGGCGTCGAGATCGGCGTGGCCGATGCGTCCTGCAGGTCCCGTGCCCGGGACGAATTGCAGCTTGATGCCGAGTTCTTCCGCGCGCTGGCGCACGGCCGGAGACGCCAGCGGCTTCGCATCGGAAATGCGCGCAACCGGCGCAGCAGGTTTTGGAGCAGACGCAGGCTTTGAAGATTCCCGCTCACTCTTTCCCTCTCCCCCGACGGGGGAGAGGGTGGGGTGAGGGGGTGTCGACGCCTTCTCAACTGCCGCAGGTTTTGCCGGCGCCGCAGCGTGCGTCTTGTGGCCGGCGCTGTTGCCGTCGCCTTCGACTTCGAATTCGACCAGCGGCGCGCCCACCGGCGCCATCGCACCCGGTTCTCCGTGAAGCGAAGTCACGATGCCGGAGACCGGCGACGTCATTTCCACCGTCGCCTTGTCGGTCATCACGTCGACGAGTTGTGCATCCTCTTCGATGCGGTCGCCGACGGCGACGTGCCAGGCGACAATCTCGGCTTCGGCCGTGCCTTCGCCGACATCGGGAAGTTTGAAGATGTAACGGCCCATTCTATTTCCCCATCGCGCGGCGCATGGCATCGGCAACCCGGCCCGGCCCCGGAAAATACTGCCATTCGAACGCGTGCGGATAGGGTGTGTCCCAGCCCGCCACGCGCTCGATGGGGGCTTCGAGATGATAGAAGCAATATTCCTGCACAAGGGCCGTGAGTTCCGCGCCATAGCCGCTGGTGCGTGTCGCTTCGTGCACGATCACGCAACGGCCGGTTTTCTCCACCGACTTTACAATCGCATCGATGTCGAGCGGCAGCATCGTGCGCAGATCGATGATTTCCGCGTCGATGCCGCTCTCTTGCGTGGCGGCCAGCGCCACATGCACCATTGTGCCGTAAGCGAGCACCGTCAGGTCGGCCCCTTCGCGCAGGATCGCTGCCTGGCCCAGCGGAATCGTGTAGTGGCCCTCCGGCACTTCGCTTGCGGGATGCTGCGCCCAGGGAGACACCGGTCGGTCGTGATGGCCGTCGAACGGGCCGTTATAGATGCGCTTGGGTTCGAGGAAGATCACCGGATCGTCGTCCTCGATCGCGCTGATCAGTAGGCCTTTGGCGTCATAGGGCGTGGACGGAATGACTGTCTTGATGCCGGCCACATGCGTGAATAGCGCTTCCGGGCTCTGGCTGTGCGTCTGTCCGCCGAAGATGCCGCCGCCATAAGGTGTGCGCACGGTCATGGGGCACCAGAAATCGCCGGCGGAGCGATAGCGCAATCGCGCCGCTTCCGACACGATCTGGTCGAACGCCGGGTAGATGTAATCGGCGAACTGGATTTCGACCACGGGCCTGAGACCGTAAGCGCCCATGCCGATCGCGGCCGCGATGATGCCGCCTTCGCCGATGGGCGTGTCGAAGCAGCGTGTGACGCCGTGCTTCTTCTGCAATCCTTCGGTGGCGCGGAACACGCCTCCGAAATAGCCCACGTCCTCGCCGAACACGAGCACGTCGGGATTGCGCGTCAGCATCACATCCATGGCGGAGTTGATCGCCTGGATCATGTTCATCGTGGCCATGATCAGACGCCCAATTCCTGGCGCTGGCGCCGCAAATGCCAGGGCATTTCCTTGTAGACGTCCTCGAACATGGTTTTGACGCTGGGCGGATTGGTGCCCAATGTACCGTAGCTTTCCGCTTCCTTGTTCGCGGCGCGCACTTCTTCGACCACATCCTTGTGCTGCTTTTCGTGATCCGCTTCCGACCATGCGCCCAGAGAGATTAGATGCTTTTTGAGCCGCAATACGGGATCGCCGAGCGGCCAATTCTTCGCTTCGTCGATGGGCCGATAGCGGCTTGGATCGTCGCTCGTGGAATGGCCTTCGGCGCGATAGGTATAGTGCTCGATCAATGTTGCGCCGAGATTGTTTCGCGCGCGTTCCGCCGCCCATTGCGTCACCGCGAAGACCGCGAGGAAATCGTTGCCGTCGACTCGCAAGCCCGGCACGCCGTAGCCGATGCCGCGCGCGGCGAATGTCGCCTGCTCGCCGCCGGCGATGCCCTGAAAGCTGGAAATCGCCCATTGGTTGTTGACGACATTGAGGATCACCGGCGCCCGATAAACCGATGCGAAGTTGAGCCCATGATGGAAATCGCCTTCCGCCGTCGTGCCCTCGCCGATCCAGGTTGCTGCGATCCGGTCGTCATTCTTGTAGGCCGACGCCATCGCCCAACCGACCGCCTGGCTGAACTGCGTGCCGAGATTGCCGGAGATCGTGAAGAAGCCGTGGGCCTTGCTTGTATACATGATGGGCAATTGCCGGCCCTTCAGCGGATCGCGCACATTCGAATAGACTTGGCACATCATGTCGACCATCGGATAGCCGCGCGTGAGCAGCAGACCCTGTTGGCGATAGCTCGGGAAGCACATATCGCTGGGGTCGAGCGCGAGCGCGGGGGCAATAGAGACAGCCTCCTCGCCCGTGCATTTCATGTAGAACGATGTCTTGCCCTGGCGTTGCGCGCGATACATGCGATCGTCATAGGCGCGCGTGAGCATCATCAGGCGCAGCCCGCGCTTCAGCGTTTCCGGATCGAGCCGCGGATTCCACGGACCCACCGCCTTGCCGTCATTGTCGAGCACGCGGATCAGCTTGAACGCGATGTCCTTGATGTCGTGGGCGGCGACGGAAGTGTCCGGACGCGGCACGTCTCCCGGCGGCGGAATGACGATCTTGCTGAAGTCGGGGATGTCGCCGGGCCGTTGCTCCGGCTGGGGGATATACAGGCTCAGCTTTTTCTTGTTTTTCATGACAACCGATCGCTAGCGGAAAGGGGGTCGCGGGAACGCGCGAGCCGCTCGACCCTATCAGGAACCGGCGCTGATATCCGGTTGCGCAAGACGGCGTCAAGGCAAGTCCAAGCCGTTCGCCGGGTAGACATTTCGCCGATGTATCCTCGCAAATGCGCGGCCAAGCAACAAACGGATGCAGAGACCCGATCCAACAGACAGGACATGAGCGTGGCCCGGCGTCACGCGCCATAAATTCTTCTTCGCTTGGGAAGCGCTTGCATTTGTTTCTGTTTTGTTCTCAACTGGGTTTCATGCAAACTGCGCTCGCTTTCGGCCGGTCGTCTGACTTCGTTGAGGCCGGAATGACAATTGACTTTTGATACTGGTATCCCGTAGTCTATGAAAGACGACGCTTTCGAATGGGATGACGGCAAAGCCGCCGAGAACTATGCCAATCACGGCATCGGCTTCGAGCTAGCGAAGCAGGTTTTTCGCGATCTCTTCGCCGTCGAGCGTCTCGATGACCGCGAGGATTACGGCGAAGACCGCTTCATCCTTATCGGAATCGTCGAGCAACTTGTGCTTTGCGTCGCTTACACCGAACGAGAAGGGCGCATCCGTTTGATCTCGGCGCGGCGCGCAACGAAACGTGAGCAGGATGACTATTTCACGCAAGACGGTTGAGCCGGTGCGTCCGATGACGCAGAAACAGATCGATGCGGCGGCGCGTCGCGATCCCGATGCCCGGCCGCTCAACCGCGCGGATTTACAGCGCATGCGGCGCACGCCGCAAATCAAAATCATTCGCCGGGCGCTGGCTTTGACCCAGGAAGAATTCGCCGAGCGCTATCGCATTCCGCTGGGGACGCTGCGCGATTGGGAACAGGGCCGCGCCCAACCGGATCGGCCGGCGCGGGCCTATCTCACCGTCATCGCGCGCGACCCCGAAGGCATATTTCGGATATTGCAGGCCGGATCTGGCTGAGACGGATAGTTCGCGTTTTTCAAAGCTTCATTCGTGTCCCGATTGACTCTGCCGCGGGTCAAGCCATACTAGAACATAACAAGAACAAATGGCAATATCCATGACGGAACCGGCCCTCAAACTGGCTGCCCTGCGTGCCTCTCTCGACCAGGCCGCGCGGGACGCTGGACATGCGAACCCGCTCGTCCCTCTGGGCCACGGGGCGGCCGATGCCTGCCTCAAGGGTGGCTTGCGGCAAGGAACAGTCCACGAAGTGTTCGCCGCCGAAGCGAGCCATGAGGCGGCCGCGACGGGCTTTGCGCTGACCTTGGCCGCGCGCATGGCGGGCAAAACCCGTTGGCTGTTGTGGGTCCGGCAGGATTTCGCAGCCCTCGAAGAAGGCGAGCCCTATGGTGCGGGCCTCGTCGAACTGGGCCTCGATCCTTCACGCATCTTGATGGTGCGCGCCGCCGATGCCGCCGGCGTATTGCGCGCGACGGCCGAAGGCCTCGCCACGGCAAGCCTCGGCGCGGTCGTGCTCGAACCCTGGGGCGAACCGAAACTGTTTGATCTGGTGACGAGCCGGCGCCTCGCGCTCGCGGCCGCGCGCACGAGCGTGACCGCCATTCTGTTGCGGCCGGGAGCAGAGCCTTGGCCGAGCGCTGCCGAAACACGCTGGCTCATACGCGCCGCAAGATCGCGAGACAGCCGGGACGATTGGGGGACACCGGTGTTCGACGCGAGCCTTGTGCGCAACCGGCACGGAACGACAGGGCAATGGGTGATGGAGTGGAATTGCGATGACCGGCTCTTCCGCCAGGCGGCGCATTCTAGCGTTGTGGCTGCCGCGTCTGCCGACGGACCGGCTCCAGCGGCGCGCGCAGCTTTCGGGAGATAGAAAGCCGCTCGTCCTTGCAGCCAAGGCGGACAATGCGTTGCGCCTGTCTGCCGTGGATGCGCATGCGGCAAAGCTGGGACTCGCACCCGGCATGGCGCTCGCCGATGCGCGCGCGATGATTCCCGCGCTCGACGCGATCGCCGCCGACGAAACGGCGGACCGGAAACTTCTCGAACGCATCGCCGACTGGTGCGAACGTTTTTCGCCTCTGGTCGCGCTCGATCCGCCGCACGGGCTTTTCTTCGATGTGACGGGTACGACGCATCTGTTCGGCGGCGAGCGTGCGATGCTCGAAAGCGTGCGCCGCGCGATTGCGGAACAGGGCTTTTCCATTTGCCTCGCGCTGGCGGGCACGGCCGCGGCTGCACGCGCGCTTGCGGGTTATGCCGACGGCACCATCGTCGAGCCTGGAGGCGATGCGCAAAGCGTGGCGCCTTTGCCGGTGGGCGCCCTGATGGCGGATCCAACGATCGTTCACGGCCTGCGCCGCGCCGGTCTCAAAACCATCGGCGACGTGGCAGCGCGCGCGCGGCACGAACTCGCGTCCCGTTTCGGCGGCGCTTTCGTGACCGCGCTCGATCGCACGCTGGGCCGGGAAGACGAGCCGATCTCGCCCCGCCATCCCCTGCCCGACTGCATGGCAGAGCGGCGTTTTGCCGAGCCTGTGGTCACGGACGATGTGGTGGCAGACACGATCCTGGCGCTCGCGGAAAGCATCGGAGGCCTGCTCGAGAAACGCGGCGAAGGCGCGCGGCAACTCGAAGCCGCGTTCTTTCGCGCCGACGGACAGATGCGCCGCATCGCCATCGCCATGGCGCGGCCTACGCGCGATCCGAGGGTCGCAGCGCGCCTGTTCCATGAAAAGCTCGATGCGCTCGCCAATCCGCTCGATCCCGGATTCGGTTTCGACCTGATCCGGCTTTCGGCCGTCACCACCGAACCGCTCAATCCGCAGGACACGAGCTTCGACAGCCGGGAAAACGAAAAGAAGGAGATCGATTTCCTGATCGACCGTCTTTCGGCGCGCTTCGGCGCAACGCGGGTGCTGCGCTTCCAGCCGCAGGACACGCATATTCCCGAAGCGGCGTCCGTGGCGCTGCCGGCGCAATATTCCGCGCCTTCGAAACCGGCATGGGCTTCACTGCGCGCGCCGGCCGAGGCCCCGCGCCGGCCTTTGCGCCTGTTTGCGAAGCCTGAGCCCATCGAAGTGATGGCCGAGATTCCCGACGGCCCGCCATTGCGCTTCCGCTGGCGGCGCGTGCTGCATGCGGTTTCGCTCGCCGAAGGGCCGGAGCGCATCGCGATGGAATGGTGGCGCACACAGGACTCCGCACCCACGCGGGATTATTTCCGCATCGAAGACGACCGGGGCCGCCGCTTCTGGCTCTATCGCGACGGCCTCTACGGCCGCGAAACCTCCGCCCCGCGGTGGTTCATGCATGGCATGTTCGCATGAGCGCGTTCAAAAAAACTGGCACGCGGAGGCACGGAGAACGCGGAGAACAAGATGGGTAAAGATAAAAATCTCGACGACATTACCGGCGAAATAATCGATACGGCCTACAAACTCCATGTAGGTCTTGGGCCGGGATTGCTGGAGTCCGTATATGAGATGGTGTTGGCGCGCGATCTCGCGCGCCGGGGCCTGCACATCGATCGGCAGACATCTGTCTCCTTCGATTATGACGGACTGCACTTCAGCGACGCTCTGCGGATCGATCTGTTGGTCGAATCTTGTGTCGTTGTCGAAATCAAATCCATTGAAAAACTGCTGCCCGTCCACCCCAAGCAGTTGCTGACCTATTTGCGATTGTTGAATTTGCCAGTCGGTCTCCTGATTAATTTTGGCGCTCCCAGATTGAAAGATGGGCTGCAACGGATCGTAAATGGCTTTCAGCCTACCGCGTCTCCGCGCCTCCGCGTGAACCAAAGGACGGCGGAGAAAAGTACATGAGCGCCTATGCCGAGCTGGCCGTGACGACGAATTTTTCGTTTCTGCGCGGGGCGTCGCATCCGCATGAGCTTGTGGAGGCGGCGACGGTACTGGGGCTGAAGGCCGTCGGCATTGCGGATCGCAACAGCCTCGCCGGCGTCGTGCGCGCTTACGATGCGATCGAGGCGATGAAAGGCGACAAACCGAAACTGCTCGTCGGCGCGCGGCTCGTGTTTCGCGACGGTACGCCCGACATCCTGGTCTATCCGACGGATCGCAAGGCTTATGGGAATCTCTGCCGCCTGATCTCGGAAGGAAAGCTGCGCGCCGAAAAAGGCGCCTGCGAGCTTGATTTCGACGATCTCGCTCGTTGGCAGGACGGGCTTCTGTTTGCCGTCCTGCCGCCGCAGCGCATCGGCGAAGAGACGAAACGCTGCCTGGAAAAACTGAATCAGATCGTGCGCGATCGCGTCTGGCTCGCGGCCGCCATGCTTTATCGCGGCGACGACAAGCGTCGTCTGCGCAAGCTGCGGCGCCTCGCGCGCGAGGCTTGCGTGCCGGTTCTCGCCGTCAACGACGTGCTCTATCACGCGCCCGGACGGCGGCCGTTGCAGGACGTCGTCTCCTGCATCCGCGAACATGTGACGCTCGATACGGCCGGCCGCCTTTTGGAAGCCAATGCCGAGCGGCATCTGAAACCCGCCGACGAGATGGCGCGGCTTTTCCACGATGCCCCCGATGCGATCGCCGAGACGATCCGCTTTGCGGATCGCATCGCGTTTTCGCTCGACCAGCTCAAATACAATTATCCCGACGAGCCGGTGCCGAAAGGCAAGACGCCCCAGCAACACCTCATCGACCTGACCTGGGCGGGAGCCGCGGAGCGCTATCCCGAAGGCGTTCCCGACAAGGTGCGCGAGACGCTCGAAAAGGAACTCGCGCTGATCGCCAAGCTCGATTACGCACCTTATTTCCTCACCGTGCGCGACATCGTGGGCATGGCCAATACGCGAAAGATCCTGTGCCAGGGACGGGGTTCCGCCGCCAATTCCGCCGTCTGCTATGTGCTCGGCATCACGGCCGTCGATCCGAGCAAGATCGATCTTCTGTTCGAGCGCTTCATTTCGGAAGAGCGCAAGGAACCGCCGGACATCGACGTCGATTTCGAGCATGAAGAACGCGAGAAGGTGATGCAGGACGTCTATGAGCGTTATGGCCGCGAGCATGCCGCGATTACGGCGACCGTCATCTGCTATCGGCCGCGCAGCGCCATCCGCGAAGTGGGCAAGGCGTTCGGGCTGACGGAGGACACGACGGCGGCGCTTGCCGGTTCCGTATGGGGAAGCTGGGGCGAAGGGCTGAAGGATCGCGACGTGAAACAGGGCGACCGCGATCCCGCCAATGCGCTGATCGCGCGCGCGGTGGGCTTTGCGAACGAACTGGTCGGCTTCCCGCGCCATCTCTCGCAGCATGTCGGCGGCTTCGTGCTCACGCGCGACCGGCTCGACGAGATCGTGCCCATCGGCAACGCCGCGATGGACGATCGCACCTTTATCGAATGGGACAAGGACGATATCGACCGCCTCAACATCATGAAGGTCGATGTGCTGGCGTTGGGCATGCTCACCTGCATCCGCAAGGCGTTCGAGCTGATGAAGAGCCACAGCAATGTCGATCTCAACCTTGCGACGGTTCCGCGCGAGGACCCCGAAGTTTACGACATGCTGTGCAAGGGCGACGCGATAGGCGTGTTCCAGGTCGAAAGCCGGGCGCAGATGAACATGCTGCCGCGACTGAAACCTCGCGAATTTTATGACCTCGTGATCGAAGTCGCGATCGTGCGGCCCGGCCCCATTCAGGGCGACATGGTGCATCCCTATCTGCGCCGCCGGAACAAGGTGGAGAAAGTGGAATATCCCTCGCCGTCACCCGAGCACGGACCCGCCGACGAGCTGGTCAAGGTGCTGGGCAAGACGAACGGCGTGCCGCTGTTCCAGGAACAGGCGATGAAGCTTGCCATCGTGGCCGCGAAATTCACACCCGACGAAGCGAACGGCCTGCGCCGCGCGATGGCGACGTTTCGGCACATGGGCACCATCCACACCTTCGCCGACAAGATGATCGGCAACATGGTCGCGCGCGGCTATGAGCGCGATTTCGCCGAACGCTGCTTCAAGCAGATCGAAGGTTTCGGTACTTATGGCTTTCCGGAAAGCCATGCCGCGAGTTTCGCGCAGCTTGTGTATGTCTCCGCATGGATCAAGAAGCATCATCCTGCCGCTTTCGGCTGTGCGCTACTGAACTCGCAACCGATGGGCTTCTACGCACCGGCCGAGATCGTGCGCGATGCGCGCGAGCATGACGTCGAAGTGCGCCCCATCGATGTGAGCTTCAGCGACTGGGACAACACTCTTGAAGCGCGCGAGGACGGCGCGCTCGCGCTCCGGCTGGGCTTCCGGCAGATGGACGGCTTCCGCAAGGAATGGGCCGAGGCGCTGATGGCGGCGCGCACGCGCAAGCTTGGCGGGATCGAGGATCTCGCACGCCGACTGCCCAAGCGCGCCTTGATGGCTCTCGCCGAAGCGGATTGCTTCCGCTCGTTAGGCCGCGACCGGCGCGAGGCGCTGTGGGCCGTGCGCCGCCTGGCCGACGACACGCCGTTGCCGCTCTTCGCCGCGCGTGACGCCGAAGAATTGCCGTCCGAAACGACGGCGCCTTTGCCCATGATGCCGCTCAGCGAGCATGTGCTGGCCGACTACCGAACCTTGAGGCTGTCGCTCAAAGGTTATCCGATGCAATTCCTGCGCGACCTGTTCAAGGGCGAACGCGTGTCGTCCTGCGCGGAAATCGTCGACGCCAAGGATGGCGCCGCGGCGAGTTGCGCCGGTGTCGTGCTGGTCCGCCAGATGCCCGGCGCCAAAGGTGTCGTGTTCATCACCTTGAGCGACGAAACCGGAATCGCCAACATCGTCGTGTGGCCGAAAATCATGGAGCGCTTCCGCAAGGAGGTGATGGGTTCGCGGCTGCTGCTGGTGAAAGGCCGCGTGCAGAAGAGCCCGGAAGGGGTAGTCCATCTGGTAGCGGAGCGGCTCAGCGACCGCACGCAGGAACTCGACCGACTTTCCGAAGACAAAGTGCGGCCGCAACTCTCCCGCGCCGATGCGGTCGCCCATCCTCAGGGACCCGAACGGCCCACAAGCGGCCGCCATCCGCGCGACGTGCGCATCCTGCCCAAATCGCGGGATTTTCATTAGTGTCCTGAACCAGAAGTTCGTCGGAAAATTAATCACGCGGAGGCGCGGAGGACGCGGAGAATAATCCTCTTCCGGAGCGCGCGCATCCTTGCGCGCAATAACTGTTGAAAATGCGGGCGAGCCAGCCTTCGCCAAGGCTTCGGCTGGTCAGCTTGGCAAGTCCTCCGAAGCTGCGAAGCAGCGTAGGGGGAACGCCCGCGCTCCGGCTTCGCTCCACGTTCTTCGCGGCTCCGCGTGACCCCTTAGGTCAATATTGCGAACTCCAGAATCAGGACATTAGGCTGGTATTCGCGGCGCATCGTCGCCAAATTCGCCGGCATGAAAAAGAAAAGCGCGCCTGTTCTTCCCGATCTGCTCGCGCCGGGTCTCGATGTCGTGTTCTGCGGCACCGCGCCCGGCACGGTCTCCGCCCAGCGCAAGCAATATTACGCGCACCCGCAAAACAAATTCTGGCGCGCGCTGCACGACATCGGCCTGACGCCGCGCCTGCTTCAGCCTTCCGAATATGAAACGCTCCTCAGCTATCGCATCGGGCTGACCGACATCGCCAAGCACGTCTCGGGCATGGACAATCAATTGCCGCGCGGTAGCCTGGGGAAAGAGGCGATCGCCGATCTTCGCGCGCGCATCGAGACCTACAAACCGAAAGTCCTCGCCTTCACGAGCCTTGCCGGCGGACGAAAATTTGCCGGCTCTGACGCTCCTCTGGGCCGCCAATCCGTGACCATCGGCGAAACGGAAGTGTGGATACTCCCCTCGCCATCCCCGGCCGCGCATTGGAACTGGCAGAAAAACGAAAAAATCTGGCGCGCTCTGGTCGCGGAAATCCGCAAGCTCAGGTAAGAGCAGCGTGCATTCACGCTCCGATTTGCTCTAGGGTCCTGCCGTCACGAGTTCTCACGATCCATGCCCGACACGAAACCCATTCTCCTGCTTCCCGAGCGCGTCTGGACCGCGGGCGAAGTCCATGCGCGTTGGGCCGTGCTGGTTGCGGGCAATCGCATCGCGGCTGCGGGACCGGCAGATCGCCTCGACGCGCCACCGGATGCCGAGCGCATCGAACTGCCGGGCCAGACGCTGCTGCCCGGATTGATGGACCTGCACTCCCATCTGTTCCTGCATTCCTACAATCGAACCTCCTGGGACGATCAGGTGCTGAAGGAATCCGAAGCCTATCGCACCTTGCGCGCGGTAACGCATGCGCGCGACACGCTGCAGGCGGGCTTCACCACCTTGCGCGATCTCGGCACCGAAGGTGCGGGTTATGCGGACGTCGCGATCAAACGCGCGATCGATGAGAGCCTCATCGAAGGCCCGCGCCTCTATGTCGCCGGCCGCGCGATCGTGGCGACGGGAAGCTATGGCCCCGCGGCCCGCAACTACCGCCCCGATTGTTGCCTGCCGCAAGGCGCAGAGGAAGCAAGCGGCGTGGACGAGATCGTTCGCGCGGTGCGCCACCAGGCGAGCCACGGCGCGGACTGGATCAAGGTCTATGCCGATTACCGCACGGGTCCGAACGGCGAAACCCGACCCACTTTTTCGGAAGACGAATTGCGTGCCCTCGTCGCTACGGCGCATGACACCGGCCGGCCCGTCTCCGCCCATGCCGCGAGCGACGAGGGAATGCGCCGGTCGGCTGTGGCGGGTGTCGACACCATCGAGCACGGCTATGGCGGATCGGATGCTACCTTCGCTCTGATGGCGAAGAAAGGCGTCGCGTTCCTGCCCACGCTGACGGCGCCGGAAGCGATCGGCGAATATTTTTTCGGCTATGTTGCCGGCAAGACCGAACCCACCGCGCAGATGCGACTTGCCGAGCAGGGATTTCGCACCGCCTTGAAGCACGGCGTGATGATCGGCTGCGGCAGCGATGTGGGCGTGTTCGCGCACGGCACGAACCAGCGCGAGCTTGCCTGGATGGTGCGGCTGGGGCTGACGCCGGCACAGGCCCTGCTGGCTGCAACCTCGGTCGACGCCAAAATCCTCGGCAAGCAGGACTTGGGCGAAATTCGCGAAGGATTCCTCGCCGATGCGATCGCAGTCAAAGGCGATCCGGTGCAGGATATCGCCGCGGTGAAGAACGTGACATTCGTGATGAAGAACGGCCGCATCCATCGCCGGCCATAAAGCTCAGCAGGCAGGACCATTCCATGGACAGCGCAAAACTCAAAACCTTCGTGGGCTCCATCTGGGACGATGCGGTCGTACCGACCATCACGGAATATATCCGCATCCCCAACAAATCGCCGGCCTTCGATCCGGATTGGGACGCGCATGGCTATATGCGCGATGCGGTGAAGCTGTTCGAGAGCTGGGCCCGCGACAAGATCGGAGCGATCGAAGGCGCCGCGCTCGAAGTCGTGCAGCTGCCGAACCGCACGCCGCTGATCTTCATCGAAATCCCGGGCGAGGGTCCGAAGACCGTTCTGCTTTACGGCCATCTCGACAAGCAGCCGGAGATGGTGGGTTGGGCGGAAGGGCTCGGGCCGTGGACGCCCAAGATGGACGGCGACAAATTGTTCGGACGCGGCAGCGCCGATGACGGCTATGCGATGTTCGGCGCGCTGTCGGCCCTCCTGGCGTTGCGCGACCAGGGTGTGCCGCATGCGCGTTGCGTGATCCTGATCGAGGCGTGCGAGGAATCGGGAAGCCTCGATCTGCCGTTCTATGTCGATCATCTGGCAGCGCGCATCGGCGAGCCGTCTCTCGTCGTGTGTCTCGATTCCGGTTGCGGCGATTACGAGCGGATGTGGCTGACGACCTCCTTGCGCGGAACCGCCATCGGCAGCCTGACCGTGCGCGTGCTGGAAGAAGGCGTTCATTCGGGAGACGCGTCCGGCATTGTGCCGTCGAGCTTCCGGATTCTGAATCAGTTGATCGCGCGGCTGGAAGATCCTGCGACGGGTACGATCAAGCCGAAGGAACTCTATTCGACGATTCCCGAGCAGCGCGTGCAGCAGGCAAAGCAGGCGGCGCAGGTTCTGGGCAGCGACATCTACGCCAAGTTTCCGTTTGCGCCGGGCGTCGAGCCCGTCACGCACGATCTGGCGGAACTCGTGCTCAACCGCACCTGGCGGCCGCAATTGTCGGTCACCGGCATGGAGGGATTGCCCGCGCCGCAGAATGCAGGCGCCGTCATGCTGCCTTACACCACGGCCAAGATAAATCTGCGCCTGCCGCCCACGCTCGACGGCGAAAAAGCGGGCCCGATCATGAAAGATATTCTTGAAGCCTCACCGCCTTGCAATGCGAAAGTGACCTTCGCGGCCGAACGGGCGATGGGCGGCTGGAACGCGCCTGCGCTCGCGCCGTGGCTCGAGAAATCCGTCGAGCGCGCATCGCAGACGGCCTTCGGCGCGCCGCCGGCCTTCATGGGCGAAGGCGGCAGCATTCCGTTCATGGCGATGCTGGGCGAGAAATTCCCCAAGACGCAATTCGTCGTCACCGGCGTGCTGGGACCGCATTCCAACGCGCACGGCCCCAACGAATTCCTCCACATCCCCACGGGCAAGCGTGTGACCATGGCCATCGCGCAGATCGTCGCCGATCATTTCCAGTCCTAGGGATTGAAGACGCCGAGAAGACGGATCAGCCGCCTTCGCGCTCCACGGAGCCGCCGCCGTCGATGGCGGTCGTCACCTGCGGATTGCCGACATAGCGGATATTGCCGCCGCCGTTCACCGAGGCCGTGAGACTTCCGCTTGCCCGGATTTCGATATGGCCGCCGCCATCGACTGCCGCCGTGCCGGTCCGCGCGGCAATGGCGCGCATGTCGATCCTGCCGCCGCCGTCGACCGCCGCGGTGATCGAGCCCTGGGCAGGAAAGCCCGGAGCGCTTTCGATTGCACCGCCGCCGGAGATCGCGACCGCGTGGATATCCGGCGTCACGATTTCGATCTGGAGATCGTAGTGCCGCGGGCAATCGGCATTGCAGGCATCGATGACGAGCTTGCCGGAATCCGCCAACTCGAAACGCGTATAGCGCGTGCTGACCTGAAGGATCGTCACCTTCTGCTTCGCGCCATGGCGCAGAAGCACATGCCCGCCGCCGCGAAGCTCGATGCTGTTGAAATGAGCGAGGATCGTCACCCGCATGTATCCAGAAATGGAGCCAGAGTCGAATTTCAAAGAGGCTTAGCACTTGGTGCGGGCGGCCGGACTTGAACCGGCACAGGCCTTGCGGCCCAACGGATTTTCATACCACTTCGACTTTCGCCGCCGCCTGACTTAAGGCGTTTGTGGTCTGGACTATCCCTTCACCGTGGCGTCGCCGCGTTAGGTGCTGCCCGTCTAGTCTCTACACCTTCCCGTTTCCGGGCTTGGCTCGGGATTGCCAGTAAAGGTTTCCCCGAATTTGGGCAGTTCTGCTCCGGCAGTTTCCCGCCGGGCACTCAATCGCTTAAGTCCGGTGCGTCTACCATTCCGCCACGCCCGCGTACCGATTCCCGTTATAGCGGTTCGAGAAAATCGAGCCAACAAGTATCGGGTCCAGCACGTTTCCCAAGGATTTATTCAGGTTTGTCCGGTGAGTTTGCGAGAGTGCTCGAAATTATGCCGTGGCGAGTACCTACTAAACCCGCGCTTTGTCGCCGGTCCCGAACCAGATTCACCCGCTCAGAATGATGTTGCTCCTGTATCGCAGGCCATAGGCCATGTGAACGGAGACATGCAACAATCGGTTCTATCGACAGCACGGCCATAAAGCCGGAGGCGACGGGAACGTCAGCGTGAGTGAGCTCTGAAGTGACGACACCAAGCGCTTCACCGCTTTCGCTGAGCGCAACTCCCCCGCTGAATCCGCCGCGCGGAACGGCGGACAATATAAAATGAACGGAGGGGGCGTGGCGCGGTATTATGACCGTATGCACTTCGGCCCGTGCCGCGAGGAGGACAGGCGAGTTACTCATTGGTATTGGGGGATAGCCGAGGACAATTGCGTCCGATAGCTGCCAAAAACCTGTGACAACCCAGTCGTCCCAGTGAACACCCAGTTTGATTACGCCTGTTGACGGATGGATATCCTTGACCTGGAACACAGCAACGTCGAACGCAGGGTTGTCCAGGTAGTACGGTCCTTTGCTGATTGGTAGTGGATCAAGCCAGTGTTTGAACATCGGGACTTGCCCGGTGGCTGAACACGAGCTTTCTTCGTACTGCCGAACAAATGTGTCATCGTTGATATCAAACCCCATTGCCCCCATGTCATTTCCAAGCACGGTCCTGAGAAATTCGCTGGTGGAAATGGGTACGGGTTCCGTTACCTTGATTTCGATTATCTTGTTCCCGTCAACGACATGTCGCGCCGTGATGAAAACGCCTTCCCCGACATGAAAGGCTGATCCGATCGATCGCGTCCCGTCGGGAAGTTGCACGTCGATGTACGCCATGGCGTTGGCGTGCTGGTAAAATAGCGCTCGTGCCTCATTGCTGTTCATATTGGGTATGATTCAAGCGGTTCGATGGCCGAGTATAGGCCGTATTCCACCACCGCCAAGGAATCTCGGTGAGTTCAACAGCTGCCCGAGAGGGCACGGGGAAGCTAAACTAACTCGTCGACTCGCGTCCGTGAGGCGGCCTTTTTTGGCTTTGGTCTGCGGACATTGATCGCCGCCGCGTCGAGCATGTTCTTGATGTGCGAAGCATAGTATTTCTCGATCATCTCGACCGACGTGCGGCAATTCTTGGCGACCTGATAAATGTCGGCACCCTCCATGAGGCGCATACTGATGTAGGTATGGCGAAGGCTGTAAGCCGTCCGGCGATTGCCTTCGCGGTCGAATTTCAGGCCGAGTTCGTTGAGAATATCCTTGAACAGTTCGCGATGCGTTTTGGGGAACAGGCGGTCCGTTGGACCGGGCGCGGCAAGCGCGCGCTTCGGCTTCGCGTTCGCTCCCGTCTCAGCTTTTTGATCGGGCGGCTGTTCAGCCGCAATTCGCGTTGGACGCGGGCGCTTCTTCAAGCGCCGGAATGGCTCTACTGCGCCAGGCATGCATTTGCAGTAGCCAACGCCACGTTTGCCACGGACGCTGATCTCAAGAATGGTTTCGTCGGTATCTTCATCCTCGACGATCTCCACGTCGCGGAATTCCAATCGGAGCGCCTCGTCGGGGCGCAATCCGGTGTTCGCCATGAACAGAACGAAGTCGTGTAGCTGCTCGCATTCCCACTGCCAGCGCTTCTTGGGCGGCTTCGCCACTCGCGCGCGCGTAGCCGTGTAAAGCGTTTTGTATTCGTCGGGAGAGAACCATGCGCGATGCGCGACCTTGGTCGAGGATTGGTAAGGAGGGGAGAGATTCGGCAGATGATCGAGCCAGCCGTGCCGGTTGGCGGTTTTCAGTATTTGCCGGAGGCAAACTATTTCCTGATGAAGCGTGTTTCGGGCGGGCGGCTTGCCGTTGCGCCCGTTTTTCATGCGGAAGATGCGGTAATCCTGCACCGTTCCTGCCGTGATTTCGGACAGGACTTTGTCGCCGAAGAAGGGGTTGAGGTAGTATTTGATGCGAAGGCGGTGGCCTTCAACGTAGATCGGGCTGCGCTGTCCCTGGGTGATGACCTCGAACTCGTCCATGAACCGTTCGGAGGCCTCCTTGAACTTCTTTCCCTCTTTCAGCTCCCCGGAGCGGTACTTGCCCAGAAGGCCAAGATACCAGTCGCGGGCAACGTCTTTGGCGCGCGCGAGGCTTTCCTCCTTCGTCGTCGTCCTCTTCTGCCTTCCGGCGACGGAGCACGAGCACTGCCAGTGCGGACTCTTGGGCCGCATGTAGAGCTGGACGCGATTGTCCATCAGGGAATGGCGAGTGGCTTCCATAGGTCCAGAATGCGCTTGAAAAGCTAAGTTTGTGCTAAGTCTGTGCTAGATTCGTATTGAGCTAACACATTGGTTTTCTTAGTATTCTGACCATAGCGCAAAATTTTAAGTCCGGTGCGTCTACCATTCCGCCACGCCCGCTTCGCGTGTGGTGTCTGTATTGCGGGCGGAGTCCGGAGATTTAAGGGTGTTGCGTGGGAGGAAACGATTTTGGATGAGATGAATTCCTAGTTTCTCCATGGCCTGCCCCCGAGCCGGCCACCCAGCCGCCGCGCGTCTGAGCGGCGAATGACTCGTCGCCTCCTACACGCATTATTTCGGCTCGCGGACGCTCGCCGGCTGGGTGGGCGGCTCAAGGCCGCCTATGGAGAAAGGGGGGAGCGGCGCGTGAATGCCCCTAAAGCTCTACAGATCCCCTCCCTTGCGGATTCCCGGTTTGGCTCTTAACCTTGGGAACGGATGGGCTTTGGCTTTGGGGGGAACCTCGATGCATGGCGTGATCGCGATTGTGGGGCTCGTGGTCGCCGTGGCGGCTCTAGGTCTGCAATGGGCGGCTTTTCGTCGAAATCGCCAGTAATCCCGGCCGAAATCGCCCCAACTACCCGGCCGCGGTCCCGCGGAAACGCCCGGGCGCGACCCGGTTTGACTTGGGAAGGCCCCTGACTATATTGCGCGCCTTCCGCGAGGGCCCCGGCTGCTCGAGGGTCCCATTTTCCAACCCGGATCATTCATGACGAAGCGCCTGACCTCGAAATACAAGCTCGACCGCCGCATGGGCGAGAATATCTGGGGCCGTCCCAAGAGCCCCGTGAACAAGCGTTCCTATGGCCCGGGCCAGCACGGCCAGCGCCGGGCCCGCAAGCTTTCGGATTACGGCACGCAGCTTCAGGCCAAGCAGAAGCTCAAGGGCTATTACGGCAACATCACCGAGCGTCAGTTCCGCCGCTATTACCAGGAAGCCGCGCGCAAGCAGGGCGACACCGGCGAGAACATGATCGGCCTCCTGGAATGCCGGCTCGACGCGGTCGTCTATCGCGCGAAATTCGTGCCCACGCCGTTTGCGGCCCGCCAGCTCGTCAACCACGGCCATGTGAAGGTCAACGGTCGGCGCGTGACGATCCCCAGCTTCCAGGTCAAGGAAACCGATGCGATCGAACTGACCGCCAAGGCGCGCGACATGGCGCTCGTGATCGAAGCGTCGAAAAGCGGCGAGCGCGACGTGCCGGATTACGTCAACGCCGACCATTCGAAGATGACCGCGAAGCTCTTGCGCACGCCGAAGCTTTCGGATGTGCCCTATGCTTCGCAGATGCAGCCGCATCTGATCGTCGAATTCTATTCGCGCTGATCGGCGGATTATCGCAATTTTGAACAAGGCCGGCGGCGACGCCGGCCTTTTCGTTTGGTATCGTGACGCGGTCACAACCCAGAGCGATTGCCATGTCCTTTATCATCTTCGGCGACAAACGGTCCGGCGCGTTTTCGGCGGAAGCAGCCCTTGCCGAAGCAGGCGCCAACTACGAATTCCATCGTGTCTCGCTCAGAAACAACGAGCAGAAATCGCCCGCGTTTCTTGCGCTCAATCCCTCCGGCAAAGTGCCCGCGCTCAAATTGCCGGGCGGCGAGATCGTGACGGAATCGGCCGCGATCCTTCTCACGATCGCGGACCATTTTCCGCAGGCCGGTCTCATTCCGCCGCACGCCACCTTCGCGCGCGCCGAGGCCTATCGCTGGATCGCCTTCATGGCCTCGGAAATCTATCCGATGGTGGAGATCGAGGATTATCCCGAGCGTTTCGTGTCTGCAGGCGCCGAAGCCGAAGCGCTGAAAGCCCGCGCCGTTGCGCGTATTTACGAAAGGTTGCTGCTGATCGAAGCGGCCATCGTGGGACCGTGGCTATTGGCCCATGAATTTTCGGCCGCCGATATCTATGCCGCGATGTTCAGCCGCTGGATACATGACAAGGAGTGGCGCGACAAACATCTGCCGAAGCTCAACGCGCTGGTCGCAGCACTCGCGGCCCGGCCGCGCATCGCGCCAGTGTGGCAGAAGCATTTCGGGTAATTCAGACCTTCTCGAGCGCTACGCCGCGTTCGGCGAAAAAGGGCCCGAGTTCCTCGGCCTCGAACATTTCGCGCAGGATATCCGCGCCGCCCACGAACTCGCCCTTCACATAGAGCTGCGGGATCGTCGGCCAGTTGGAGAATTCCTTGATGCCCTGGCGGATCTCGGGGTCCTTGAGCACATCCACCGCTTTGAATTTCACGCCCGTATTCGAGAGAATCTGCACCACGGCGGCTGAAAATCCGCATTGCGGAAAGACAGGCGTGCCCTTCATGTAGAGCACCACATCGTTGGCGGCGATATCGCTCTGGATGCGTTCGTGGGTCGGATTGGACATGACTTCCTCAATGGTTTGCAGGCAACGCATCCCTCACACTTAAGAGCGGTTCGCGAAAGCGTCAAGGATGGCGGTCAGTCCTTCGCGGCGGTCTGCAGCGACAACGCGTGGAGCACGCCGCCCATCCGGCCCTTGAGTGCGTCGTAAACCATCTGGTGCTGCTGCACGCGGGTCTTACCCTTGAACGCCTTGCTCGTAACCATGGCGGCGTAGTGGTCATTGTCGCCGGCCAGGTCGGTAATCGTCACCTCGGCGTCGGGAAACGCTTCGAGGATCAGTTTCTCGATCTCGCTTGCGGACATCGCCATGTGAGGCCTCATCAGTTCGAAAGCGGTAGTTCTGTCCCGCCCATGTAGCGCGGGAACCAGCCTTCATGAGCGCGCGCGAGTGCGGCAATCGCAATTTCGCCTGCGCCTTCGATCGCGATCTTATCGCCGCCGGTGCGCCCAAGCAAAGTTGCGCCGACCCCGGCGGCTTTCGCACTGGCCAGGACGCGATCTGCGTCCGGCTCCCGCACCGCCACAAGATAGCGCGCCTGATCCTCGCCATAGAGGACTGCAATGGCATCGCTGCCAGCGAGCCGCGCGATCGCGGCGCCGATACGCGCCGGCAGCACCATCTCGGCAAGCGCCACGAGCAGGCCTCCGTCCGACAGATCGTGCACGGTGTCTGCGCGACCCGCTTCGATCAGCGAACGGATGAAATCGCCGTTCTTCTTTTCGGTCGCGAGGTCGACGGGTGGCGCAGCACCTTCTTCCTTGCCTTCGATCTCGCGAAGATAGATCGATTGGCCGAGGTGTCCCTTCGTTTCGCCGATCAGCAGAATCGCGTCGCCTTCGCGCTTGAACGCGATGGTCGCCATGCGATGAACATTCTTGAGCAACCCCACCGCGCCGATGGCCGGCGTGGGTAATATCGCTTCGCGGTTGGTCTCGTTGTAGAGCGAGCAATTGCCGGACACGACCGGGAAGTCGAGCACGCGGCACGCTTCCGCGATGCCGTCGACCGCGCTTGCGATCTCGCCCATGATTTCGGGCTTCTCGGGATTGCCGAAATTGAGATTGTCGGTGACTGCGAGCGGCGTCGCGCCAACAGCGCTTAAGTTTCGCCACGCTTCGGCGACGGCCTGCTTGGCGCCTTCGAACGGATCGGCCTTGCAATAGCGCGGCGTCACATCCGTGGTGATCGCGAGCGCCTTGTCCGTGTTGTGCACGCGCACGACGGCCGCATCGCCGCCCGGACGCTGCACGGTATCGGCCATGACGGTGTTGTCATATTGCTCCCACACCCAGCGGCGCGAAGCGATATCCGGCGAGGCCATCAGACGCGCCAGCGAATCCAAGACGGAGCGCGCGCGATCGTAGGCCGGCGTGCCGCCTGCCGGCGTACGGCGTTCGAACGGCCGGTTGTAAACCGGCGCCTCTTCGGACAATGCATGCACCGGCATGTCGGCGACGACCTGGCCCTTGTGCTTGACGATCAGGCGGCCCGAATCCGTCGTGCGTCCGATCACGGCGAAATCGAGTTCCCATTTCTTGAAGATGCGCTCGGCTTCGCCTTCGCGACCCGGCTTCAACACGGCCAACATGCGCTCCTGGGATTCGGAGAGCATCATGTCGTAGGCCGTCATGTTTTCTTCGCGCTGCGGCACGCGGTCAAGATCGAGCTCGATTCCCGAGCCGCCTTTCGATCCCATCTCCGCCGAAGAAGACGTGAGCCCTGCCGCACCCATATCCTGAATCGCGATGATGGCGTCCGTCGCCATCAATTCGAGGCACGCTTCGAGCAGAAGCTTTTCCGTGAACGGGTCTCCGACCTGGACCGTCGGCCGCTTCTCTTCCGAATCCTCGTTGAATTCGGCCGAGGCCATGGTGGCCCCATGAATGCCGTCGCGGCCCGTCTTGGAACCGATATAGACGACGGGATTGCCGGCCCCTTCCGCGGCCGATTTGAATATTTTGTCGGCGCGTGCGAGCCCCACGCACATCGCATTGACGAGGATGTTGCCGTTGTAGGAGCGGTGGAAATTCACTTCGCCGCCGACCGTCGGCACACCCATGCAATTGCCGTAGCCGCCAATGCCCGACACGACTCCCGACACAAGATGGCGCGTCTTGGGATGATCCGGCGCGCCGAAGCGCAGCGCGTTCATCATCGCCACCGGCCGCGCACCCATGGTGAACACATCGCGCATGATGCCGCCGACGCCGGTCGCAGCCCCCTGATACGGCTCGATGAACGAGGGATGGTTGTGGCTTTCCATCTTGAACACCGCCACGTCGCCGTCGCCGATATCGATCACGCCCGCATTTTCGCCCGGGCCTTGCAGCACCCAGGGTGCTTTGGTCGGCAGCCGGCGCAGATGCGCGCGCGTCGATTTGTAAGAGCAATGCTCGCTCCACATCACCGAGAAAACACCCAGCTCCACAAGGTTGGGATCGCGATTGAGGAGTTGCTTGATGCGGCCATATTCTTCGACCGAGAGACCGTGCTCGCGGACGATCTGCGGCGTGATTTCCGTCATGACAGCGTTTCGATCAGGCTCTGGAACAGGGCGACGCCGTCCGTGCCGCCAAGCATCGGATCGCAGACGCGTTCGGGATGGGGCATCAGACCCAGCACGTTGCGCTTCTCGCTCAGAATGCCCGCGATGTTGCGCGCCGATCCGTTGGGATTTTCGCCCGGCGCATAGCGGAATACGACCCTGCCTTCGCCTTCCAGCCGGTCGAGCGTTTCCTCGTCGGCGAAATAATTGCCGTCGCCATGCGCAACCGGAAACGAAAGCCGCTGGCCCTTGTCGTATTTGCGGGTGAACACCGATTGGGTTTCCTCGACTTCGAGGCCGACCGGCTTGCAGACGAATTTGAGCTGCGCATTGCGCATCAACGCGCCTGGAAGCAGGCCCGTCTCGGTCAGCACCTGGAAACCGTTGCAGATGCCGAGCACTGTCACGCCTTCGTCCGCTTTTTTCTTGACGTCGCGCATGATGCGGGATTGTGCCGCCATCGCGCCGCAACGCAGATAATCGCCATAGGCAAATCCGCCGGGAAGCACGATCAAGTCGACATCCGGCAACTCCGCATCGGCATGCCACGCCATATGGGGCTTCTCGCCCGTGAGCTGCTCGAGCGCCACGGCCGCATCGCGGTCGCAATTGGAAGCGGGAAAAACGACGACGGCGGATTTCATGGCGCTACGATTTCATTTCGATTTCGTATTTCTCGATCACAGTGTTGGCGAGGAGCTTCTCGCACATCTCCTTGAGGCTTGCCTGCGCGCGCGCCTGGTCGCATTCCTCAAGTTCGATATCGATCACCTTGCCCTGGCGCACCGCGCCGACCTGACCGAATCCCAATCCGTGCAAAGCGTTACCGATCGCCTTGCCCTGGGGGTCGAGCACGCCGTTTTTCAACGTGACGAACACACGCGCTTTCATTTTTCACCGTTTTGTGCTTCGGGGCTCGCCCGTCCGGGCTCGCACCTCAGCATGACGCGGACCCGGGCCGTCCTCGAATACATCTACAACCTACGTCATCCTGAGGCGCTGCGAAGCAGCCCCGAAGGACGCACAAGATCAGTTCACTTCACCAGCATGGGGCCCTTGGTTTCCCCTTGCACCGATTCGGGCATGATTCCCAAGCGCCGTGCGACTTCCGAATAGGCCTCGACTACGCCGCCCATGTCGCGGCGAAAACGGTCCTTGTCGAGCTTTTCGTTCGACGTCACGTCCCACAACCGGCACGAATCGGGGCTGATCTCGTCGGCCAGCACGATCCGCATATAGTCATTCTCCCACAGCCGGCCAAATTCGGCCTTGAAGTCGACCAGCTTGATGCCGACTCCCAGAAAAAGACCGGACAGGAAGTCGTTCACCCGAATGGTGAGATTCACGATGTCGTCGAGATCCTGCGGATTGGCCCAGCCGAATGCCGTGATGTGCTCTTCGGAAACCCAGGGATCGTGGAGCTGATCGGATTTGTAGTAATATTCGATGATCGAGCGCGGCAACACCGTGCCCTCCTCGATGCCGAGGCGCTTGGCGAGCGAACCTGCGGCGACATTGCGCACCACGACTTCGAGCGGAATGATCTCCACTTCCTTGACCAGCTGCTCGCGCATGTTCAGCCGCCGTACGAAATGCGTCGGCACGCCGATCGCGTTCAGCTGCGTCATCAGATATTCGGAAATGCGGTTGTTGAGCACGCCTTTGCCTTCGATGGTCGCCTTTTTCGTGGCGTCGAAGGCCGTCGCGTCATCCTTGAAATACTGAATCAGGGTGCCGGGCTCGGGACCCTCATAGAGGATCTTGCCTTTGCCCTCGTAAATCATGCGCCGGCGTTTCATGGGGTACTTCCTCCGCGGGGTTCCGTGCGGCCTAGCCCGAAACGCGAACGGGGACTCGACCTTCCGAGTCCCCGTCGAAAGGCGAACTTAGCGGATGGCTTGGCCCTGCGGCAACGCTTGGGTTGCGCTGCGGCGTCCCGAACGGTCGCGCCGCGGTCCGGCATCGGCTAGAGTGCCTTTATCGGGGCCTCTGGCCATAAATTTCTTTTTAGATTCAAGAGGTTGAGAGATGCCTGGATCGTTCGACGAGCGCGAAAAGGCCTATGAGGCAAAATGGGCTCACGACGAGGAGCTTCATTTCAAGGTCCAGGCCAGGCGCAACAAGCTTCTGGGTCTCTGGGCCGCAAACGAAATGGGACTTTCCGGCACCCCGGCGGACGATTACGTCAAGGCCATGATCCAGGCCGGGCTCATCAGAAAAGGCGCCGATCCGGTGTTTGAGAAAATTCAGTCGGATTTCACGGCGCACAAGCTCGCGCATTCCAAACACGCCATACACGGCAAGATGGAGGAGTTGTTCCATCTGGCGAGCGAGCAGGTCAGGAGCGAACAAAAATCCTAATAATCCAAGCGCAACGACAAATTCGTCGTGTCGCGCGTCCGGGGCAAGCGCGCCGCGCACCTAATACCCCAACGTCATATCGACGACATTGGCGAGCTTCTCGCCGCGGGCATGACGGGCCATGCCGTCAAGCACCCAGCGCGTTGCGGCCCACGGATCGCTCATGCCGGCAATGTGAGGCGTCAGCGCGATTTTGGGATGCGCCCAAAGCGGGCTCGATTCCGGAAGAGGCTCGGTTTGGAAAACATCGAGTGCCGCACCCGCGAGATGCCCGGAATCGATGGCGGCAATCAGATCGTCTTCGACGAGATGGCCGCCGCGCGCGACATTGATGACGAATGCTCCTGCAGGCAGCGCGGCGAATGTTTCACGATTGAGAATATTGCGCGTGTCCGGCGTGAGCGGCAGCACGCAAACGAGAATATCCGTGCGCGCCAGGAATACATTGAGCTCGCCTGTGCCGGCGAAGCTCTCTATTCCGGCGACGGTCTTGCGCGTGCGGCTCCAACCTGCAACCGGGAAATCGAGATCGCGCAGATGCGTTCCCGCGAGCGTGCCGATTTCGCCCAATCCCAGAATGCCGATGCGCGTGTCTTCGGTGCGGCGCGGCGGAAATGTCTGACGCCATTTGTGCTCGATCTGAGCGCGGTCGAAATAGCGTTGCTGACGATGAAACATCAGCGTGTGCAACACGACATATTGAGTCATCTCGCGCGACAGACCGCGATCGACGAAACGCACCAGTGGCACGTTCTTCGGATAGGTCGGATCGGCGAGAAAACCGTCGACACCCGCTCCCAGCGAAAACACGGCCTTGAGATTGGGCAGCGATTTCAAGAGGCCAGGTTCGGGGCGAAAGCTGAGCACAAAGTCGACATCTTCGGGCGCGTATGTGTCGCGGCCATGCAAAGGCGCCTTGAGTCCTGGCGCAATCTCCGCCAGCGGCACAGTCCATAGCCCGGCAAAATTCAGCGGGACTGCCAGGAGCAGAGTGGGCTCGCGCGCGGTCATCGCCGCACGCTCGCTTTTTTCCAAAACCTCTGCATGAGCCTCAGTGCGGTTTCGCCGGTGGTTGCGTCGCAGGCGTTGTCGTGGCTCCGCCCGTCGACGTGTTCGGCGCAGCGGCAGCCGGTTTCGTCCCTGCAGCCGCGGGAGCCGCCGCGCCATCGGCCGGCGTCGGTGCCGCCGTCGACTTCGCCGTGCTTGGCGCTGCCGCCGTCGTGGTCGCAGGCGCAGCAGCCTTCGCGGGCGAAGGGGGAGGAATCGGAGCCGGCGAATCCGCGAGCGTCCGCAAATAGGCAAGCAGGTTGATACGATCCTGCGCACTGCGCAGACCGGCGAAACTCATTTTCGTGCCCGGCACCATGGTGGCAGGCGATTTCAGATATCGAAACAGATTCTCATAAGTCCAGGGCTCGTGGCTCGTCATCATCGCGCTCGAATAATCGAAACCCGGATGCGTCGCACGCGCGCGACCGACGATGCCCCAAAGATTGGGTCCAATATTGTTTGGACCGCCTTTGTCGAGATTGTGGCACTGCTGGCAACGCACCGCGACCTGCTGGCCGTCCGATACGCTCGCTGTGGGAAGAACCGTACCGAAATCCGGCAGCGCTTCTTCAACAGGCGCGGCAGGCGCGCCGCCCGATGAGGCCGTCTCTTGCACACCCTCGACCACATAGCCGGGCTTGGCGGGCGGAGGCACTTCGAAAATCGATTCGGACGCGAGCTTCACAACCAAAACAAACAAGCAGGTGCCGAGAACCGCACCCATGATCTTGTTCCACTCCCAGGAATCCATAAGGTCTCGCTCCGCATTGCAGGGGGCTTGCGCCGCTCAAGGTTCTCGGAAGGGAATGGCGGCAGTGCGGGCAGAACGACCCGGGGTGCCCCCCGTGAGGACCGGCGCGACATTACCCGCCGTCATTGGTGCGTCATTGCGGCGAAGCGTCGCATAAGTTGGAAGGCAAACTTGTATGAGTGCGATCGTCGTCATACCCGCGCGGATGGCATCGACCAGATTGCCCGGCAAACCGTTGGCCGACATCGGCGGCGTTCCGATGATCGTGCGCGTATGGCGGCAAGCGGTCGCGGCGAATGTCGGCGCCGTTGTCGTTGCCGCAGCAGAACGCGAGATCGCAACGGCGATCGAGAGCGCCGGAGGAACGGCGTGCCTGACCGATCCCCATCTGCCGTCCGGTTCCGATCGCGTGTTCGCAGCATTGGAAAAATTCGATCCTCAACAAGATCACGATGTGGTCGTAAATCTTCAAGGCGATTTGCCTGCGCTCGATCCTGCCGATGTGCGCGCCGTCGTCGATGCGCTCGCCGCGACCGGCGCCGATATCGCAACGCTCGCAGCAGAGATCGACGATGCGGCCGATCGCGACAATCCCAACGTGGTCAAACCCGTCATCGTTTGGGACGTCAGCGAACGGCGCGGCCGCGCACTTTATTTTTCGCGCGCGCAAGTCCCGGCAGGCGACGGTCCGCTTTTTCATCATATCGGCATCTATGCTTTCCGGCGCTCGGCGCTCGCACGCTTTGTGAAGCTCGCGCCGTCGCCGTTGGAAAAACGAGAGAAGCTCGAACAGCTGCGCGCCCTCGAAGCCGGGATGACGATCGCCGTCGCGCGCGTTGACGCCGTGCCGCTCAGCGTCGACACTCCGGCCGATCTAGAAAAAGCACGCGCGTTGCTCGGACGCCCGCAGCGGAGCCGGCACCCATGACAATGTCCACATTGATCGCCCGCGCAAAGCGCGTGGCTTTCCAGGGCGAACCGGGCGCCTACGCCAACCTGGCCGCGCGCGAAGCTCTCCCGCATGTCGCGGCGGTTCCACGGCCGACCTTCGACGATGCCGTGGCCGCAGTGCGCGACGGCGAAACAAACCTCGCGATCATTCCGGTAGAGAATTCTCTCCACGGCCGCATCGCCGACATCCATCATCTGCTGCCCGACGCGGGCCTGTTCATTGTCGGCGAGCATTTTCATCGGGTGCGTCATCAATTGCTCGGTGTGAAAGGCGCCACGCTCGAAGGATTGAAGACCGTGCTGAGCCAGGGTCCCGCACTCGGTCAATGCCGCAAGCTCATCCGCGACATGAAGCTCACGGCGCAGAACTGGCACGACACGGCGGGCTCCGCGCGTCAAGTGGCGGAATTGAAGGACCCGACCATCGCCGCGATCGCGTCCGGGCTTGCGGCGGAAATCTACGGACTCGATATTCTGAAGGCGGACGTCGAGGACGAGTCGCACAACATGACGCGTTTCCTTATCATGGCCCATGAGCCCGACGATGCGCCGCTCGATGCAGGCCCGGTCGTCACGACGTTTGTGTTCCGCGTTCGCAACGTTCCCGCGGCGCTTTACAAGGCCATGGGCGGCTTCGCCACGAACGGCGTCAACATGACCAAGCTCGAAAGCTATCAGCTCGGGGGTTCGTTCAACGCCACACAATTTTACGCAGACATCGAAGGCCATCCGCAGGAACGCAATGTTCGTCTCGCGCTGGAAGAATTGCGCTTTTTCACCAGCAAGCTGAGCATCCTGGGCGTTTACCCCGCGCATCCCTTCCGCGCCGAAATGCCGGCGATTTGAAATCGGTCGGCGGAAATCGCGTTGCGCAACGCCGTATTCGGCACCGGTCTAGTCTTTGCTGGCCCAGGTCTTGATCAGGTGGTGCGCGATGGCGATCGACGGCGGCACCCACAAACCGTCGACTCTCTCGCCTCCGATCAGAGCGCGCGCCTTGCCGCGCTCGAGCCAGAACGCTTCCGCCAGTTCGTTGCCGTCGACATTGATGTCGGGACTCGATGCTTCCGCAAAACAGCCGATCATCAGCGATGACGGAAACGGCCAGGGCTGCGTAGCGAAATAGTGGACGGCGCCGGTGCGAACGCCCGCCTCTTCGAACAGTTCGCGGCGGACGGCTTCTTCGATCGTTTCGCCCGGCTCGATGAAACCCGCCAGCGCCGAAAACATGCCGGGAGGAAATTGCTTGCCGCGCCCGACAAGGCAAGTGTCGCCATGGGTGGCGAGCATGATGACGACCGGATCCGTGCGGGGAAAATGCTCGGCGTTGCAACCGCCGCACACACGTTTGTAACCGGCATCCGCCAACGTCGTTCGGCCTCCGCAGCGCGGACAAAAGCCGTGCCGCTGGTGCCAGTCGATCAAGGCCTTCGCCTGGCCGAGGATGGCGGTGTCCTTGTCGGGAAGCAGCATCGCCGCCGCACGCATGTCGCGGAAATGACCGAGGCCTGCGAGAGGGCCCTCGTTCGCCGGATCGCGCGCCGCGCTGATGTCGAGTGCGAACAATGCGCGCTCGCCTTCCAGGCCCAGCACGACCCAAGGTGCGTCCTCTGCCGCGAGCGATTCCGCGAGCCCGGGCATCAGGAAGCCGGCTTCCAACGGGCCGCGCGATTTTTCGGATCCGAGCAAGAAGGGCTGCAACCGCCAGATCGGCAGGATGAGCGAGGATGGATCGCGGCGTTTGGCGGCGACCCATTCGACATCGGGTCGTTTCTCGCTCGCCCTGTTCAGCGGATTGCCGGAGAAAGGAATCATTAACCACCTTCTTCTGCGGGACCGGCTCCAAACCTAGAGGCCGCCGGGAGGAAGGCAAGGGCCCGCTTCACCGGCACTTTACTTTCGGCGCGCAAGATCGCGGCATGTTCCACGTGATCGGCTGCATCAGCCAACAGCACGACCTGCGTCTCGTTGCGCTGGCGGGCATTCTGTGCGCGCTCGCGTGCTTCACCGCGTTGAGCATGGTGAACCGCGCCCGCGCAGCGGCGGGCCGCTTGCGTTTCTATTGGATCGCGGGTGCGGGAACTGTCGCAGGCGCCGGCATCTGGGGGACGCATTTCGTTGCGATGTTGGCGTATCGCGCCGGACTTCCGGTGGGCTACGAGCCCGGGCTCACGCTGCTTTCCGTCGTCATCGCGATCGTCGTCTGCAGTGCGGGATTTTCGATCGCGCTGAGCCGTCTGGGCCCGATCGTGGGCGGCGCAATCACCGGCGTCGCGATCAGCGCGATGCACTATGCGGGCATGGCCTCGGTGAGAATTCCGGCCGATGCCGTCTGGAACCTCGGCTATGTCACGGCCTCGGTCGTCATCGGTATATTCGCAAGCACGTTGGCGCTGCATGTTGCGCTCAAACGAAACGACTTCCGCGCTCTTGCGTTCGGCGCGGGGTTGTTCACGCTTGCCATTGTCTGCATGCATTTCACGGCAATGTCGGCCGTTACCTATTTTCCGGATCCCGCCGTGCCGGTAACGGATGCCGTGCTGGCGCCCGGCTTTCTCGCTATTGCGGTCGCCGCCGTGGCTTTTCTGATCGTGACGCTCGGCCTCATCGGCGCCATTGTGGATTATCACGCGGCCCGCCGGGCCATAAGCGAAGCCGAACGCCTGCGTGCCCATATCGTCGAACTTGAGAGAACCAAGAAGGCGCTTGAAGCGACGTCAGCAGACCTTTCGCGCGCGCTCGTCGCCGCATCGGCGGCCAACGAGGCGAAATCGCAGTTCCTCGCGGCGATGAGCCACGAATTGAGAACTCCCCTCAATGCAGTCATCGGGTTCTGCGAGATTCTGCTCATGGAAGCGTTTGGACCTCTCGGCAGCGATCGCTATCTGGGATATGTGCGGGACATTCATTCGAGCGGTGGGCATCTCCTGGCCCTCATCAACGACATTTTGGATATTTCAAGGCTCGATGCAGGACAGAGCGTGCTTGACCAAGAAGATCTCGATCTCGCGAATGTGATCGGCGAAACCCTACGCATGGTCGGCCGCCAGGCGGAGCTCGCCCGTGTCGATCTTGTCGAATCGCTCGATATCGGTTTGCCGCCGCTCCGCGCCGACCGCAGGCGCATCCGCCAGGTGCTGATCAATCTGTTGTCGAACGCCATCAAGTTCACGCCGGCCGGCGGCAGAGTGCGCGTGTCGGCAACGGCAACGCACGACGAGGTTCGCATCGTCGTCGCCGATACCGGAATTGGAATGGACGCCGCCGACATTCCCAAGGCGCTGGAGCGTTTCGGCCAGGTCGACGCCAAGCTCTCGAGGAAATACGAGGGTGCAGGCCTCGGATTGCCGCTTGCGAAACAGATCGTCGAACTTCATGGCGGCCGCCTGGAGCTTGCGAGTGAAGTCAACGTCGGCACATGCGTGACACTTGTTTTTCGGGCCGAACGGATCGTCGCGCTCGAGCGAGTCGCCTGAAAGGTCGCGGGCAATTCCGCATTGTGCTAAGGGGCGCGGATGACGACGCTGCTCATCCTGATTTTTCTCGCCCTCGCCGCCGTGGCGATCGGTTTCGTGGGCTGGCCGATTTTGCGGGCAGGCGGCGGAAGCCTCGCCGGCCGCATTGTGCTCGTCTCCGCGGCAGCCGCGTTCCTGTTGGGAATCAGCGGAGGCCTCTATCTGTATCTGGGCAGGCCCGCGCTTGCGCTGCGGACATTGACGGGTCCCCGCGCCGACGATTTCAACTCGCTCGTCACCACGCTCGCCTGGCATGTGCGGGATCGGCCGGGCGATCTCCGGGCCTGGGCTCTGTTGTGGCCAAGCTATCTCAAGCTCGGCGATGGACGCGATGCGGCGGCCGCGTTCCGTCATGAAGTGGAGATCGCGCCTGCGGATTTGCGGCCAGGTCTCTATTCTACATACGGCGAGGATCTGAGCGCTGCCGCCGGCGGCATCACGGAGGATGCCGAAGCAGCGTTCAAATCGGCATTGGCGCTCGATCCGAAAGACCTCAAGGCCCGCTACTACATGGGCTTCGACTACGCCGCGCGAGGCGACAACGCGCGCGCGATCGCAATATGGGAAAATCTCCTGCCGGACCTCCCGGCGAATACGCGAATTCATGGCGTGCTGGTCGATCGCATTGCGGCCCTCAAGAGCACCGCCGGCGCTGCGCCGAACATCGCCGCGATGGTAGAAAATCTGGCAAGTCGGCTGAAGTCGAATCCCGACGATCCGGAAGGATGGCTGCGCCTTGTGCGCGCCTATGCCGTGCTGGGAGACGACGGCAAGGCGCGCGCGGCTCTGGCGGACGCCCGCATCGCGCTCCGAGCCGAGCCGACGGCGACGGCGGCATTGGCCGCGGAGGCGAAAGAACTCAAGCTTGAAAAATGAAAACGGCGACCAATCGGCCGCCGCTTCGAACACCGTTTTTGCGTGACGTCAGGTGCGAACGCGCCCCTGCCACACGGGCCAGCACGTGCTGTGGCCGACGGCCTTGACGGAGTTGTAAAGCTTCATCTGAGCATCTTCGGCATTGGCGCCGCTGGCGGTCGCCATATAGTCCGAAGACCCAGCGCACCAGACATAAAACTGATGCTTGCCGGGCGCGAAGAAATCCGTTTGCGCGGACGACGTAAAGTTGGCCGCGACGGCAACCCCCGCTCCAGCGAAGATCACGCCACCGACAACTGCTCCAAGGATCCGTCTCATCGTCATGCTTTTTACTCCCACAGATCGACGCTTCGGTCCATTGCTGGATTCTCGAAGAGTATTCCGAACATTAACGGGAACCAAACAACCTGAACGATGGTCTGCCCAGATGAAGCCCCCCAACTACGGCCCGATCCTACGCACCAAGACCCTTGATGTTCGGAATGTACACCGTTCGGACCCGAATGTCACCCCGTAATTATACTGATTTACCAGAGTCTTAAGCCTCAGGCGCGAATCCGTGTCGACGCAATACCCTCGGCGCGGATGGCCGCCTCGATATCCTGCGCGGCCGCCTCCACTTCGGCGGGATCCCGGCCGCGAACCACCAACTGAACGCCGGACCCGTCCTCCGCATAAAACGGGTAGCTACCGATCGCAACGGTTTTGTGGTCCTTCTGGATTCGGGCGAGAGGTGCGGCAATCCGGCCCTCGGCAATCCTGGCGCTGACGGTTGCGGTGGTCACGACCGTTCCCCTCCGGAGCCTCGGCGCCAGGTCTTCCATCATGGCCCGCATGATCATGGGGACGCCCGCCATCACGAACACGTTGCCGATCTGGAAGCCCGGTGCCGTCGACACGCTGTTCCGAATCAGGGATGCGCCATCGGGGATGCGGGCCATGCGCTTGCGCATCTCGTTGAATTCGCCGGGCTTGTATCGGGCCCCGAGCAGGGCCAGCGCCTCGGGGTGATAGTCGATTCCGACGCCGAACGCCTTGGCGATCGAATCGGCTGTGATGTCGTCATGGGTCGGCCCAATTCCGCCGGTCGTGAACACGTAGCTGTAGCGCCTGCGCAGGACATTTATTGCCGCCACAATCTCGTCCTCGATGTCCGGAACAACACGCGCCTCCCTGAGATCGATGCCTATGGCGGCGAGGAATTTGGCGAGATAGGCGAGATTCGTGTCCTGCGTGCGGCCGGAAAGGATCTCGTCGCCGATCACCAGCACGGCTGCCGAAACCTCCCCGCCCGATTGTACGTTTTCCATGGTGGCCTTCAGGCTGGCATGTGGGCGCGCGCCCGTGTAAAGATCGAGCAAGTTTCGCGCGCTAAAAAGCATGCGGCGCGCGGCGGCGGCAAGTTCGGTCTTGTAGCAGGCGAGAGAGACCCCAGATCAGGCGCAAGATGTCCGCTTCCGAAATGCCAGACCAGAACGTTTTCGATGCCGCGCGCAGAGCCAATGTCGCGGTCTCGCTGCACGACGCGGCCTCGTTCGACGGGATGCGCCGGGCCGGGCGGCTCGCGGCCGAAGTGCTCGATCTGCTGGTTCCGGAAGTGAAGCCCGGCGTGACCACGGCCGCGCTCGACAAGCTCGCCTACGATTATACGATCGACCATGGCGCGACACCTGCCTGTCTCGGCTATCGCGGCTATCGTCACACGCTTTGCACCTCGATCAATCATGTCGTGTGCCACGGCATTCCGTCCGACAAGCCGCTGCGCGACGGCGACATCGTCAATATCGACGTGACGGTGATCGTGGACGGCTGGCACGGCGATACCAGCCGGATGTATCCGGTGGGCGACGTGAAACGCAAAGCGATGCGCCTCGTCGAGATCACCTATGATTCGATGATGCGCGGCATCGCTGTCGTAAAACCTGGCGCCACCACGGGCGATATCGGCCACGCCATTCAATCCTTTGCCGAAGGCGAAGAGCGCTGCGCGGTGGTGCGCGATTTCTGCGGCCACGGCCTGGGCCGTGTGTTTCATGCGCTGCCCAATATCGTGCATTACGGCAAGCCCGGTTACGGCCTCGGCCTCAAGCCCGGAATGTTTTTTACCGTCGAGCCGATGATCAATCTCGGCGGATACGGCGTGAAAGTGCTGAATGACGGCTGGACGGCGGTGACGCGCGACCGTTCGCTGTCCGCGCAATTCGAGCACAGCGTCGGCGTCACGGAAGATGGGGTCGAAATCTTTACCCGCTCGCCCAAAGGCTGGGACAAGCCCCCTTACCTCTGACGAGGAGGCGGGAGTCCCCCATTACTTCGGGCATCGCGAACGTTTGCGCGCGCGCTTTCTTGCGGCGGGTGCGGACGCCATGCCGGATTACGAAATCCTGGAATTGGTGCTGACCACGATCCTGCCGCGGCGCGACGTGAAGCCGCTCGCCAAGGCACTGATGGCGAAGTTCGGCGGCTTCGCCGATGCGATCGGAGCGCCGATCGAACAATTGATCGAATGCGACGGCATCAGGCACGCGACCGCCATCCAACTCAAGGTGATCGAGGCCGCAGCTCTTCGCCTGTCGAAGACCCGATTGATGCACCGCCCGGTTCTCAGTTCCTGGAATGCGCTGCTAGATTATTGCGCCGCCGCGATGGCCCGCTCGCCGCAGGAGGAGTTCCGCGTCCTGTTTCTCGATCGCAAGAACATGCTGATCGCCGACGAAGTGCAGAGCCGCGGCACGGTTGACCATACGCCTGTCTATCCGCGCGAGATCGTTCGGCGCGCGCTCGAGCTTTCGGCTTCCTCGATGATCCTGGTGCACAACCACCCCAGCGGGGATCCCACGCCAAGCCGCGCGGACATCGAAATGACACGTGAAATCATGCAGGCCGCCAAGGCGCTGCGAATCGCCGTTCACGACCATCTTGTGGTCGGCCGCGGCGGCACGGCCAGTTTCAAGGCCCTGGGGCTGTTGTAAGGCGCTTTGCGACAGAATAAGACAAGATATCATGCGTATCGGCTACAGACCTTTATGCAGACATAGATTATGTTATCGAAGTGGATATAAGTTTAGATTGACACTTGCCGATTCCCGACGGTGACAGCGGCAATTGCCCGGCGAATTCGATACACGGTTACTCGAAACTCCAACAATCAATTCAGGAACATCGATGTTGGAAAGCAAGTTGGAAGAACGACGGCCGACCCGACGCATCATCGACTTCGATATCGAAATCGGACGCCGCATCCGCGTTCAACGTATGTTACGCAATACAACCCAAACCGAGCTCGCCAACGCGATCGGAATCACTTTTCAGCAGATCCAAAAATACGAAAACGGCAGCAACCGCGTCAGCGCGGGCAAGCTGCACCAGGTTGCGCGCTTTCTGGACGTTCCGGTGACGGTGTTCTTCGACGATCTCGAAACGGTATCGTCCGCCAAATCACGGTCGGCGTCCACTTCCGCTTATCAGCAACTCCTGACTTTCGTCACCAGCCCCGAAGGCGAGCGGCTCTTTCGGGCCTTTGCGCAAATCCGCAAGAAAGAAACCCAGCGAAGCCTTCTTCGCATGGTCGAGAGCCTTTCAGGGATCGAAGAGGCGTCTTAGCCTGACCTGCGCTCGTCGTTCGGTACGACCACTTCCTTTGCAGAAAATCCCGCGAACAAATTCATTAGCGACACGCCGTCCACCGAGAGATAGAAGGCGGTTTGTGCTTCGAACCAAATTGAGTAGTCGATGAGGCGGATCGATTGATCGGGCCGCCTCATCGATTGTATCGTTCACCGCGACATGGTTTTCGCCGTTTGTCCGACACCTCACAGCGACCGGTTCGCCGGAGCGTGCTTCAGTAAGGGTTGGTTGCCGGCCTACTGGCTGATTGTTCCAGAACGCCCGCGCTCGTCCACTTACCCTCAGGCCGGATTATCAAATACGGATCGCTGAGAACGGTGATCGGTTCGGCATGCGGCGCCAGATCGGCTTCGATTTCGACGTAGGCGTGGTCGGAAAAAACAATCTTTTGATTCTTCTGCATGGCCCGGAAGCCAAACTTTGCGTAGAAGCCGACCAGCCGCTCCTGCGACTGGCCATAAAGTTTCGTATAACCCTTTCGCCGGCAGATTTCGATGGCAGCTTCCATTATTTCGTTCTTGATTTTGGTCTTGCGAAAACGGGTGAGGACCGCCAGGCGCTCTAACTTCGCAAACGTGCCGAAATATCGAATGCGAATGACCGCCGCGGGCTCGTCGTCAACCAAACCAAGAACGTGTGTTGCGCAGTAATCGTTATCGTCGTACTCCTCACGATAGGGACAGTTCTGTTCGGCGCCGAACGTCGCTCCACGGAGGAAGGCAATCATATTCATGTGTTCCGCATTGCTCGCGACGACGGTTTCCAGCTTATGGTTGCGTTGGGATTCATCCTCGGGTCGGCGCATCGGCAAGATTGCGAGCGCGCCGTAATCCCCGACGTCAGAGTCGAGCGGCACGAATCCGCGACGGCGAGCCGCGTTGAGCCCCTTTGGCGTGATAGAGAGCGTGTAAAACGGGACATCCCAATAGGTTCCTCCAAGCGCTTTGACCGTAAGCGGATTGACGGCGCGCGTGAGCCCGTGCGCAACGACTGCCCAGACATACATGGCGGCTGGCCGCGTTCCTGCCGGTGCAATCACTTCAAGCGGCGGATCGGAGCGGTTAAGCGTTGCCTTGCGCAACCCCTCCAAGCCGTCCGCGGTCAGCGGAAGGAAGCCATAATAACCGGCAATTTGCGGCGGAGCGCCCCGGCGTGCTGCGTGTTCGATGACCCAGAGCGCGTCGGGATTCCGCGCCAGGACGTCCCGCATGGCACGCTCGGGTCCGACGCCGGAAGCTATCTCCGAGGCGGTGAGGGTGTGCAAATATCCCACATCGGCGATCGTCGCCGGCCGCAGCCACACCCGTCCGCCTTTGGGGTGGGGGGCCGAATGGTCAGGACCATATAGCCCAAGACGTACAGCACTGAATCCATTGACTTCCATTACCTTTACCCCTTTGTTATGTTACGATTTAATATTCGTTAACGTTCATAACATGGGATAGCCGAGGCACGATTAGGAAGCCGTGGATTGGAAATGGCATATTCCAAAAAGGGTGAACTTCAAGTCGATCGGTGGGACGACTTCCGCTTGTTTGTTGCGGTGGCCAACAGCTCGAGCATCAAGCGCGCGGCGGGCATCCTTGGGACCACACAGTCGGCAGTCAGCAAGCGACTCGACCGCCTCGAAAAGTCGCTCGGAACTCGCCTCTTCGATCGTGGCGCAACGGGCACTAAACTCACCTATCAAGGCGAACGCATATTACCTCGTGCCCTCGCGGCGCAACACGAACTCACCTTAGCGCTCAGCGAGGCTAAAGGCGCCGGTGGCAGGGTCGAAGGAGATTGCAGCGTCCTGTTGGGCGATGGAGTTGCCAATTACTGGGTATCGCGGTTTTTGCCGCGATATTTCGATTTATATCCCAACATCGAACTCAGGATGATTCTCGACCACGATCTGAGCGCTCCCCGCAATGAAGTGTTCGACATTCGGCTGCACTATTTCGAGCCATCCAATTCCGAACAGATCGCGCGGCCGATCGCTACGGTACATTTTATGCCGTTTGCATCTCGAAGCTACGTGGCAAAGCATGGCCTGCCCGGCTCGAAGGAGGACCTCCAAAGTCACCGCGTTCTGGATCTCTCGCAATATCTCTCGACCAGTGGATCGTGGGCCGCGTGGTTCGGGAAAGACAACGACAAGTACACGTCGCTCTTCACCAACCAAAGCGCTTTTCTGGCACACTGTGTAACGAGCGGCGTTGGCGTGGGGTTAATGCCTACCTACATGGTGCTGGTTGCGCCGGACTTGATTCCGCTGGATTTGGGTCTCAAGTTTACGACAAAGCTGTTCGCAAGCTATCATCGGGAACGCTCTCTCAAGCCTCAGGTCAAGTCGACGCTGTCGTTCCTTCGGAACGTTGTGTTCGACCGGCGTTCGATGCCCTGGTTTCGTGACGAGTTCGCTGTGCCGGGGGATGAATGGTTGGAAATTTTTGGCCGCCTTGAGGAACCCGCGCGAGAATATAACGGTTCTTCGCTCGAAATGGCGCGTCGCTAGCAATTCCTGACCCCCCGACAGGTGTATCGGAATGCGTGCCCAACGGGCCCGAAAATTCAATATCCGTTTGACCTCAAGGCACTACTTTTGGTAACAGAATCATAGTGCTATCAACCTCAAATATACAACGCGATGGGGTCATCGATTTTGGAATACCAGCATTCCAAATCACGCACTTTCCAAGTAACGTATAGGACGCGATGATCTTTAAACTGGACGTTGGGTTGTGAGTTTGCGGTTGGAGCGGCAGGCGACACGTCCGGAGATGGATTCGCATCGCGACTACCATCATGAAACGGCAGTCGGCTCCGAAGGCGAACGGCGCAAGCGGTCAGGAATGTTGCGGAACAATGAATTTGGTTTCGCAGCGGGAACCATTCTGACTTGAAACGCGGTTGGAGCGAAAGGTGCAACATGAGTATGGAATCCTCGAAACTTCACGCAGTCCCGCCGTCACATGCCGATGGCGACGAATTCGAACGCGAGAGCGACGGCTGTCCGACATTACGCGCCATCGGCGAAGCGCTCGCCATCTTCGATGCGATCGATCAAGGCGGATTGCTCGAAGCCATGCCGGAAGATCCGGCCGATCGCGCGCGCTTTCAAACCGCGATTTCGCTGCTCGAAATCGCGCAGCAAACGCTGCGTGAGGCCGTCGGTAACCCCGATCACCCGATTTCCGACGAATGCCGCTGTGACGGCAAGGAGCATTGCGCGCCCGCGTTATCGTGAAACTGCCGCCGGGAACCTTTTGTGCGACATACGAGGGTCGGGAAAATCCGCCGGCGCGACAACATCGATAGACACAACACCCAATCCAGTCTGCGAGCATTCTAAACGGTGGTCAGGACTCTGTTTATGCGGGCGTCGAATATTTGCTCCCAGTTTTTTCCCGGGGCTTCAAATGCATCGGAAAACCATGGCATCGTCTTGCGATTGATGACGGCGTCTTTGAGATAATTCAGCACCGATCGCACCGGCCATTTCATCGCCGATCCTCGCTGATAGCTCATGAAAACGGGCAACGGGAAGTGCGTGCCGAGATCGATGGGCACAAGGGCATCGTCCGTCGCCGCAAGGTAAGTGGGCAGGAGCGCAATCCCGGCGCCCTGTTTCACGCACGCCACCAGCGGACCGCTTTGATTCGTCAGGAACGAACTCATTTGCGCCGGAGCATCGTTTGCCCAGGCGGCCCAGGTGCCTTTGTCGACCAGATACGCGGTATGACCCAGCAGGCGATGTTTCGAAAGATCCTGAACCGTGCTCGGCCTGCCGTATTTTTCGAGATAACCGCGCGAGGCGAACGGAATGAAGTGCAAAGAGCCGAGGCGGATACTGATGGGATTCGCCTCGACAGGCTCGAAGTAGTGCAACTGAATGTCGAAGATTTCGTTCTTGCCCGCACCGGTATCGAGAGAAACGAACAATTTGAGCTCGATATTCGGGTGCAATTCGAAAAACCGGTCCACGAAATAAGGAAGCCAGTACGTCGCGAGACCGTCACCGATGACGATCTTGCAATCTCCCTCGATATTCCTGTTGGGGTGCTGTGTGGCGCGGGCGGCGCGCACCATCGCAAAGCGAGCCGATGAGATCTCGTTGTAGACGCGCTTGCCTTCATGAGTAAGTCGCGATCCCGCGCGATCCCGATCGAACAGGCGGACGCCAAGCACTTCTTCGAGGCGTTTGAGGCGCCGGCTGGTGGTGGGTTGCGACAGCCCGACCGCCTCGGCGGCGCGGTGAATGCTGCCGATTTCGACCACAGCCAAAAAGACCCGGAAGTCGTCCCAGTTCAACCCGGGAAGCCGAGAGCCTTCTAAAAGCTCTGCATCAGGCAATGCTTGGTTGGGGATATTCACCGACATCTTCGTGCTGCAACGGTTATGGCCAATTGGACGCAAACGTACGCCGAAAAGAGGTTCCCCGCGAGAGGGATCACAAGATACGGCAGGTATTATGGGGCGATTTATGGCCGAAATCTCTAACGAATTCATTGATTCTACTTGGGAATCCGAAGTTGCAACACCTACAGTTGAGCATCATGATGGTGCAACTATAGGTTTCAGATTTGCATGTGCAAGCGAAATCGCACGTATCCATGAACTGACAGTCCGCGAGATCGGCCCCGACGTTGCGAGCCTGGGGGTGATGCAGAGAATTCATCAGTTCGATCCGGCGAGCCTGTCCGTCGTCCTGCGCGCCGAGCCGGGCTCGAAGGGCTTTCGAATTGTCGGGGCCTACGGCTACCTCTTTCTCAATCAGAAGGGGGTGGCGCTGCTCGAGGAAGGGTTACTGGACACCCGCGACCCGGAAATGTCGGCCCTTGCGCTTCCCGATGAACGCCCGGCCCAATTGTACATCTGGCTGATGGTTGCCCGAAAACTGACCGCACTGCTCGCGCCGCTGGTCATCAAAGCATATCCCAAAGCGCGTTACGGCGGCGTTCCCCTGGCTGCCAGAGCCGGCACGACCGCCGGGCTGAAAAGCGCCCTGCAAGCCGCGATTCACGATGGCAATCGAACCGCCGGTGGCGTTGGCGACGTCTTCAAAATCGATCTTGCACGCACGGCAGTTGGTGTGCGGCTGCGGGAAATGGAGCAGAGGCAATGAACAGACTCGAAGTCCGGGTCGCATCGACGCACGACGATATACAGCGCGTATTTGCGCTTCGTGCGGCCGTGTATATGTCGGAACAGTTCTGTCCGTACGACGAAGAATTCGACGGCAACGACTATAGCGCTACTCATTTATTGGGATTTGTGGATGGAGAGCCGGCAGCGATCTTGCGCATGCGTTATTTTGCCAGCTTTGTGAAATTCGAGCGGCTTGCCGTCCTCCCGCGATTCCGGCGCACGCTCATTGCCCAGGAGGTAGTCGAAGCGGCTATCGAGATTTGCCGCCGCAAGGGGTTCACCAGCCTATACGCTCACGCGCAGAAAAGATTAGTCAAATTTTGGAGTCGGTTTGGTTTCGAACCGCTCTACAAAAACACCAAGCTCGTTTTTTCGGATCACGAATATGTCGAGATCGGCGCGGAACTCATTGCGCACCGCGATCCCATCACGCGCCTTAGCGATCCATATGTGATCATTCGCCCGGAAGGACGGTGGGACGAACCCGGCATCCTCGACAGATCGGCCGCGCGTCCGGCTACGAACCCACACTGAAAGAGAGAATAAGGCTGCCGACGATCTGCCTGTCCGTAAATCGCGAGTGAAAGGTGCAACATGGCAACGGAAATATCAAAGCTTCATGCAGTCCCGCCGTCACATGCCGATGGCGACGAATTCGAACGCGAGAGCGATGGCTGTCCGACGTTGCGCGCTATCGGCGACACGCTTGCGATTTTCGACGCCATCGATCAGGGCGGATTGCTGGGAGCCAGGCCGCAAGCGCCGGCCGACCGCGCGCGGTTTCAAACCGCAATTTCGTTGCTTGACATCATGCAGCGGCGACTTCGCGAGGCCGTCGGCAATCCGGATCATCCGATCTCCGACGAGTGCCGCTGCAACGGTAAGGAGCATTGCGCGCCACGCTTTCGCTGAATTGAGCGGGGACAGCTCGCGGTCCTTCCGTTGACTTCGGTTCAATGCGCCTCGACAATCGGCACCGCGTCGCTGAGCGGCGGTACTTTGCAAAAGGGCACGATCGCGAGCGCGATCACGAACATTCCCGCCATCAGGGCGAACACGTCGCTGAAGGCGAGCGTCAGCGCCTGCTGGGTCACGAGTTGCGTCAGTTCGCCCGCGATCACCTGCTGCGCGTGAGCCGCGTCGGAGGTGAACGCAGCGATCCGCGCCGCGGCTTGGGCGAGTGCCGCCGTGCCGGTGTGGGGAATCGCTTCGCCCAGCAGCTCGCCGTGGATGCGGCCGTAATCCTGCAGCCAGGTCGTCACGGTTGCGATGCCGATCGCGCCGCCCAGGTTGCGCATCAAATTGAACAATCCCGAGGCGTAGCGCAATTCGTCCGGCGTTCGCCCGTTCAGCGCCATGCCGACCGACGGCACGATGCAGAGCAGGATTGCAAAGCCCCGTATCGCCTGCGCCGGGAACAGCTCCCAGAATCCCCAATTCGACGTCACGCCGGAAAACAGCCAGCATGAGAAGGCAAACAGCACGAATCCCACGGTAATCACGATCCGCTGGTCGACCAAAGTCGTCAGCCTCGCCGCCAGCGGCGCGCCGAAGACCATGAACACGCCGGCCACGAACACGGTCGTCCCGATATCGAAGCTCGAATAGCCGCGCACGCGACCGAGGAAAATCGGCGTCAGGTAGGTTGCGGCATAAAGACCGAACCCGATCACCAGATTGAGGATGCAGGCGAGCGTAAACGTTCGGTGGCGGAAGGGGCTCAGCTTCAACACCGGCATCAGCGAGAAGAAAGATCGTTCGAAGAATACAAGGGCACCCACGAACGACATCCATGCGGCGAACTGGATGGTGGGATCCTCGAACCATTGATTCCGCGGTCCTTCCTCCAACACATATTGCAGAGCACCCAGGAACAGCGCGAGCGAGGCGACATGCAACCAGTCGATGCGCTTGAGCATTTTGAGGTTCGGTTCGTCCACCTTGCCCAACATCGACAGCGAAACCGCGATTGCCGCGCCGGGAATGACATTGATGAAAAACAGCCAGTGCCAGCTCGACACATCGGTGATCCAGCCGCCGACGGTCGGTCCGAGAGTGGGTGCAAGTGTCGACACCATGCCGAGAATGGCCGGGATCATCGCGCGGCTCTTACCGGAAAACATGGCGAATCCGGTCGCGAACACCGTCGGCACCATCGCGCCGCCGACGAAACCCTGAATGGCCCGGAAGACGGTCATCGATTGGATGCTCCAGGCCATGCCGCACATCAGGCTGGAAAGCGTGAACAGTACGGCCGATCCCACGAACAGCCAGCGCGTCGACAGTGCCTGACTCAGATAGGCCGCCAGCGGGATCATCACGATCTCGGCCATCAGATAGGCTGTTTGCACCCAGGCGATTTCGTCGGGGCCGGCCGATAGGCCCGCCTGGATCGAATTCAGGGAGGCCGCCACGATCTGCACGTCGAGCAGCGCCATGAACTGCCCGAAGGCCATGATTCCGAAAATGAGCAGCTTGCGCCGGTGCGACAAAGCCTGCAGCGGCCCGGCACCAGGTATTGCCATTCTCGCCGCTTCAGCCATTGCAATCGACTCTAGCCGGATTATATGGTGGTCATCATATAACATTCCGGAAACGGAGAACAAGGATGCGGTACGACGAAAATCACAAGGCGGAAACCCACCAAAGGCTGCTCAAGGCTGCCGGGGTAGCGTTGCGGGAAAAAGGTCCAGACCGGCTTTCGGTCGCCGAAGTGATGCAGGCGGCCGGCCTCACGCATGGCGGCTTCTATGCACATTTCAAATCGAAGGATGCGCTCCTGGTCGAGGCGCTGAGTGCCGCCTTTGCGCGAGCCGGCGCAAAGTTCCGGCGTGTCACCGAAGGCATGCCGGCCAAGCATGCGCTCGCGACCTATATCGATATGTATGTGTCGCCCACCCATCGCGACGACGTGTCCGGCGGCTGCCCGATCGTGGCGCTCAATTCGGATGCGCCGCGCCAGTCGAAAAAATTCCGCGCCGCGTTCGAAGCCGGCGTGGGTCACATCGTCGGCACATTGGCAGGCTGGATCGGCGAAACCGGCCGCGACGATGCGCAGGCACTCGCGCGCTCGGCGTTTTCGGCCATGGCCGGCGCCGTCGCGCTCTCTCGTGCCGTGCCGGACAAGGCTTTATCCGACGAACTCCTCGCCTCGGCGCGCGCGGGTATCAGGGCGCGTCTCGGTGTGTCCGACGCCGATCTTTCGAAGGCGGTTAACTGACATGAACGCAACTGTGGAACTCGCAACACTGTCCGGCCTCGAACAATTGCGCGCGGCATTCGGCGGCACGTTCAAGGGCATTGGCAAGACGCTCAATTTCCGCGCCGTGACGTTGGAGGAAGGCCGCGTTGAATTCGAAGGTCGGCCGGACGAGTCCGTCTACAATCCGATCGGCACCGTGCATGGCGGTTACGCCGCCACGCTCCTCGACAGCGCCATGGCTTGCGCCGTGCATTCCAGGCTGAAGCCCGGCCAGTCCTACACCACGCTCGAACTTAAGATCGCCTATCACCGCGCGATGACCGATGAATCGGGGCCCGTGCGCGCGGAAGGAAAAATCGTTTCGGTCGGCCGCCGCGCCGCATTTGCGGAAGGCCGTCTGGTCGACGCGCAGGGGCGACTCTGCGCGAGCGGAACAACAACCTGTCTGGTGGTCACGCCATGAGCACGACATTCGACGCCGGGATTGAAATTCTTCCGAAGCAAAAAAAGCGACTGGCCGCGATTCCGCGACGTGCTCTTCTTATTGCAGCCGCAGCCGTTGCACTGATCGCACTGGGCGGATGGTGGATCGCATTGCCGCCTTCGTCCGTTTCGACCGACGACGCTTATGTGAAGGCAGACTCCACTATCGTCGCGCCGAAGATTCAGGGCCTCGTCGCGCAGATACTGGTGCGCGACAACCAGCATGTGACTGCGGGACAACCGCTCATCCGCATCGATTCCGAAGACTACCAACAGGCGGTCATGGCCGCCCAGGCCGATCTCGAATCCGCTGATGCCACGCTGTCGCAACAGGATGCGCAGCAAGGCCTTGCCGCGGCCAATGTCCGCGCGGCAGAGGCGACAATCCGTTCATCGGATGCGGAAAAGGCCCGCGCTGCGGCCGACGATCGTCGCTATGCCCAGCTTGTTGCCGACGGATATGTGTCGCGCAGCCAGGCCGAACAGATTCGTGCAACGGCCGTGGAGGACAGTGCGAATTCGGAAAAATCCCGCGCGTCGCTTCTCGCGAGCCAACAGCAGGAGACTGTTGTCGTGCGCACGCGCGCGCAATTGCAAGCCGCGGTTTCGAAAGCCAAGGCCGCGCTCATGCTCGCGCAACTCAATCTTTCGCATACGATCATTCGTTCGCCGGTGGCCGGTGTGGTGGGAGATCGTCAGGCGCAGATCGGCGAATATGTGCAGCCGGGCACGCAATTGGTGACCGTGGTGCCGATGGACACGGTCTATGTGGCGGCCAATTTCAAGGAAACGCAGACCGCGCGCATGCTTGTGGGTCAGAAGGCACGGGTGCGATTCGACGCGCTGCCCGGTCGCGATTTCACGGGCGAGGTCGAAAGCTTCGCCCCCGGTTCCGGCTCTGAGTTCTCGCTTCTCCCCTTCGAGCCGGCAACCGGAAATTTCACGCGCATCGTGCAGCGCCTGCCGGTCCGCATCCGCCTCGACCGCAACCAGCCCGGCCTCGAACGCCTGCGGCCGGGTCTGTCCGCGGATGTGAAAGTGGAGCTTGAGGGCGGATCGGCGTAATTGCCTCGAAACCGGTCTTATCTATGGTACGCTGCGCACAGAGCGGATTCCCGGGGAACCTATGTGGAGTTTTGGGCTACGGCGGGCCGGGCGCCTTGCGCTGGGCCTTCTCGGCGCGATTCTGATGGCGGCCACGGTCGCGGCGCAGGCCGCGCCTGACGCGAAGCACGGCCTGCTGCATTTCATCGGCATCGTTTTGTCGCGCCTCGCCCATTTCGCGCGGCTGGATTTCGGTTCGAGCGCGATCAGCGCGCTACCTGCCGCGCACGAACTGGCGCAAAGGCTGCCCGCCACCCTGGAACTCGTCGCGGCAGGCGCACTGGTTGCGGCGGTCATCGGCGTCCCCCTGGGAATTATTCTGAGCATGGGCCGAATATCGCGCGCCGCGGCGCCGCTGATTCAGATCGTCGCCGCGGCGCCTGTGTTTTGCGCCGGATTGGCTCTCCTGTGGCTGTCGGTGCAGGTGTTCCACTGGGATGCGAATTTGCAAGACGCGCCGAACCTGTGGTCTGCCATCGCCGCCGCGAACGGCGCAGCGATCCGCGAAGCGCTGCGAGCGCTGGTATTGCCTGCCCTCACGGTCGGCGCTGCGGGCGCTGCCGGCGTACAGCTCTCGCTGCGCCGTGCTGTCGCCGACGCACGCGATGCACCCTATCGGCGCGGACTCAAGATGATGGGATTGGGCCAATTCGAAGTGGACAGGCTCTATCTCGTGCCGGAAGCGATCGCCGGCGTGCTCGCCAATCTGGGCGAGATCGCATTGTCGCTGTTTTCCGCCGCCGCCGTCGCCGAGTGGGTCTTCGGTTGGCCGGGCGCCGCAGTGCTGTTCCTTAAATCCGTCGCGCTGCACGATTGGAGCGTGGTGGCCCTCGTGCTCCTTTCATTCGCAGCGATCGTGCTGATTGCCGAATTCGCAGGTTCGCTGGGTGCGCGCGCATTGGCCGGGATCGAGGCCAATCCATGAGCCTCGTTTCGACCAACGAAGTGCCGGGCCCGACGATCACGCTCGGGGGTGTGATCCGCGCTGTCGGCTTCATCGGCCTGGGCGCGATCGGCGTGACTGTCGGCCTGAGCGACGTGCTCGCGCGCGCGCCGGCGGACGCGGTCGATTACGGTCCGCCGCTGATGGCGCCGTCCGTGCATTTCCCGCTGGGAACCGACGTGCTGGGCCGCGACATGGCGAGCGAAACGTTGCATGCGCTGGCCGTGACGGTGACCAATGCCGGCATCGCCGCAATCGTGGTGGTGGTCGCAGGCGGGCTCGCCGGATTCATTGCGGCGCGGTTGCCCTATCGCATCGGTTTTCTGCTGCGCGGCATCGGGGGAATCCTGGGAGCCGTTCCCGCGCTGCTGCTGGCGATTCTTTTCATCGGACTTGCCAATCGCGGGCTGGCGCCGTTTGCGGCCGGCCTCGCCGCGGCGCCTCTCGGCTTTGTGCGCGCCTTCGACCGCGCGCGCGCGTTGGGCCAGTCGCGTCATGCGGAATTCGCCCGCGCCACCGGCATTTCGCCGGGCGCACTGCTCCGCCGCGATCTGACATATGAATTCCGCGACTCGTTCCTGTCCATCGCGACCCGCGCGCTCGCCGCCGTGACGATCGTTCTCTCCACCGTCAGCTTTTTCGGTTACGGCGCGACACCGCCTCATCGCGATCTGGGTCTGATGATCGCGGCCGCACGCGACGTCTATTTCGATGCGTGGTGGACGGCCGCCATCCCCGCGATAGCGCTCGCGCTGTTTGTTCTGTGCGCTCGGCTAGCCGCCGGCCTCGACGAAGGCGAGCGCGCATGAGCGAACACCTTCTGACCGTCACCGAACTGACCGTGACGCGTCCCGGCGCGAAGCGGCCCGAGCTCGACCGCCTCTCGCTCGCTGTCGATGCGGGAGAAACGCTCGTCATTCTGGGCGAAGCGGGCTGCGGCAAGGAAGCGCTGATGCGCGTGCTGGCAGGCGCGCCGGATCGCGATGAAATCGTGGACGGGACTTTGCAATTCGGCAGCGCATCGCCGGAACGGGCGGTGAAATTTCCCAAGCCCGCGATCCGCATGTCCTATCTGCCGGGACCTTTCGAGCAGCCGTTGAATCTGCATGTGTCGGCCCTGTCGCAACTGACGCGTATCATTGCGCGTAAGCTCGATGCGCCGCGGGCGAGTGCGCAGGAAGAACTCGGTCTGGCGCTGGGCCGGCTTTCCGGCGCGCCGAAGCCGGCAGATCTCGACCGGCCTCCTTTGTCGCTGTCGCCCGAAATTCAAGCTTGGGGCTTGTTTGCCGCCGCATTCGCCCAGAATCCGGAATTGTTGCTGGCGGATCATTCGCTGGCGGGTCTGGCGCCGGGTCATGCGCGCGCGCTGACGCGTGCGTTGCTCGCCGAGCAGGCGCGTCTCGGCTTTGCGATTCTCTATGCTGCGATGAACGCCGAGACGCCCGCTTGGCTCAAGGGCCGGTTGATCGTGATGCGCCACGGCAAGATCGTGGAAGAAGGCCCGGCCGAGCGGCTCGCGACGACTCAGGCGCACAGTTACACACAGACTCTGTTCAAGGCGCAGCCCGCTCCCCTGAACGACAAGCCGCGCGCCAGCACGCGCGGCCAGCCCGTCATCCAGGCTTATCGCATTGAAATGGCGAAACCGTCGCCCAAGCGCATGCGGGACGATCTGACCTTCGAGCTGCGGCGCGGCGCGGCGCTCGCGCTGATAGGAGACGAAGGCTCCGGACGGCACACGCTTGCGCGCATTTTGCTTGGCCTCGACCGCGCGCCTGCCGGCCGAATCGTATTCGATGCGGTCGATATCGGCGTGCTGGCTCGCAACATGATGGCGCGGCTCCGGCGGCGCGTGGCGTTCGTGGCGGGAGCGGACGACATGCTCGATCCGCGCATGACGATCTGGGACACGGTGGCCGAACCGTTGCGCACCCATCTCGATCTGCCGCGGCATGTGACCGCCAGCTATCGCGACGTGGCGCTCAAGCGCGTGGGACTTGCGTCTCTGGCAGGCAACCGCTCCGTCGCGACCCTGTCGGCGTTCGACAAGCGCAGGCTGCAGGTAGCGCGCGCCATCGTCAGCGCGCCCGTGCTGGCCGTGATCGACGAGCCCTTGCGCGGGCTCGATGCGTTTGCGCAAGCCGTGATGCGTGACCTCTTGAAAAACTTCCGCACCCACGAGGGCCCGGCGTTCCTCGTGATCACCTCGGACATCATGGTGGCCCAATCGCTGGCGGAGGATGCCATGATCATGAAGGACGGCAGGGTAATCGAACGCGGCTCGCTGGCCGACATCCTGCGCGCGCCCAAAGCCGCCTATACGCTCTCGCTGATCGAGGCCTCGGCCCCGGTCAAAAACAGCGCACTTCCGCCGGCGGTCCCACAGGGCTAGAACACGTCCCATTCCGCCCGAGGACGCTCATGCTGACGCTCAAAGACCCGTCGCTTCTCAAATCCGACGCCTATGTGGACGGCGCATGGTTGGCCTGCGGCTCCCGCTTCGCGGTGACCAATCCGGCCACCGGCAAAACCATCGCCGAAGTCGCCGACCTGACCGATGTCGAGACCCGCCGCGCCATCGAGGCTGCGTCCCGCGCCTTTCCGGCCTGGCGCAAAAAGACCGCGAAGGAGCGCGCTAATACTTTACGCAAATGGTTCGAGCTCATCATGGCGAACCAAGAAGACCTCGCGCAGCTGATGACGGCCGAGCAGGGCAAACCTCTGGCCGAGACACGCGGCGAAGTCGCCTATGGCGCGTCGTTCATCGAATGGTTCGCGGAAGAGGGCAAGCGCATCTATGGCGACGTGATCCCGACCACGCAGGCAGGCCGGCGCATTTTCGTGTTCAAGGAGCCGATCGGCGTGGTGGCCGCGGTGACGCCGTGGAATTTCCCCAATGCGATGATCACGCGCAAATGCGCGCCCGCTCTCGCCGCGGGCTGCACCTTCGTGATCAAGCCCGCCGAGGACACACCCCTCTCCGCGCTCGCGCTCGCGGAACTTGCGGGACGCGCGGGGATTCCTGCGGGAGTGTTCAACGTCGTGACCACCAGCCAGCCCGCGAAAGTGGGCGGCGAACTCACGCGGAATCCGCTGGTGCGGAAATTCTCGTTCACGGGCTCGACGGAGATCGGCAAGCTCCTGATGCGCCAATGCGCGTCCACGGTGAAAAAGGTTTCGCTCGAGCTGGGCGGCAATGCGCCGTTCATCGTATTCGACGATGCCGACCTCGAGGCAGCCGCCGACGGCGCGATGCTGTCGAAGTTCCGCAACATGGGGCAGACCTGCGTCTGCGCCAACCGCTTCCTGGTGCAGGACGGCATCTATGATGCGTTCGCCGAAAAGCTCGGCAGCCGCATGGCCAATCTCAAGATCGGCGACGGCACGGAAGACGGGGTGACCCAAGGCCCGCTGATCAACATGGACGGCGTCGAGAAGGTGGAGCGGCTCCTCAAGGACGCCACCGCCAAAGGTGCGAAGATCGTGACCGGCGGCAAGCGCGCCGCGCTGGGCGGCACGTTTTTCGAGCCGACGCTTCTGCGCGACGTCACGTCGAAAATGGCTTGCGCGCGCGAGGAAATCTTCGGGCCCGTCGCCACGCTTTTCCGTTTCGACACCGAAGAAGACGCGATCCGCATGGCCAACGACACGGAATACGGTCTCGCCGCCTATTACTATTCGAAGGACATGGGCCGCATCATGCGCGTGGCCGAAGCGCTGGAATATGGTATCCTCGGTATCAATGAGGGCATCATCTCGACGGAAGTGGCACCCTTCGGCGGCATGAAGGAATCGGGAATTGGCCGCGAAGGCTCCAAATACGGCATCGAGGATTATCTCGAAATCAAGTACCTCGCGCTTGGCGGATTGGGGATGGCCTGATCCGATGATACCGCGCTACGCAAGACCCGACATGACGGCGATCTGGTCGCCGGAAACGAAATTCCGCATCTGGTTCGAGATCGAGGCGCATGCCGCGGATGCGCTGGCCGAGTTCGGCGTGATTCCGAAAGATGCGGCACGGATCGTGTGGGAAAAAGGCCGCAACGCGAAGTTCGATGTCGAGCGCATCGATGCGATCGAGCGCGACGTGAAGCACGATGTGATCGCATTTCTCACCCATCTCTCCGAGATCGTGGGTCCGGAAGCGCGCTTCGTGCACCAGGGCATGACCTCGTCGGACGTGCTCGACACCTGCCTGTCGGTGCAACTCGCGCGCGCGGCGGATTTGCTGATCGCCGATGTCGATCTGTTGCTGGCCGCGCTCAAGCGCCGCGCATTCGAGTTCAAGAACGCGGTCACCATCGGCCGCAGCCATGGCATCCATGCAGAGCCCACGACCTTCGGCGTCAAGCTCGCGGGCTTTTATGCCGAGTTCGCGCGAGCCCGGGCACGAATCGCAGCGGCGCGCGAGGAAATCGCTGTCTGCGCCATTTCCGGCTCGGTGGGCACCTTCGCGAATATCGACCCGCGCGTCGAAGCCCATGTCGCCAAGGCGATGGGACTGAAGGTAGAGCCGGTCTCCACGCAGGTGATTCCGCGCGACCGGCACGCGGCCTATTTCGCGGCGCTGGGCGTGGTGGCGGCCTCGATCGAAAGGCTGGCCACGGAAATTCGCCATCTGCAACGCACCGAAGTGCTCGAAGCGGAAGAGTATTTCTCGGAAGGCCAGAAGGGCTCTTCCTCCATGCCGCACAAGCGCAATCCGATTCTGACGGAGAACCTGACGGGCCTCGCCCGCATGGTCCGCGCCTATGTCGCGCCGGCGCTGGAAGACGTGGCGCTCTGGCACGAGCGCGACATCTCACACTCCTCGGTAGAGCGCTATATCGGTCCCGACGCGACCATCACGCTCGATTTCGCGCTGGCGCGCGCGGCCAATGTTGTCGACAAGTTGCTCGTCTATCCCGAGCGCATGCAGGAAAATCTCGACCACACCCGCGGCCTCGTCCACAGCCAGCGCGTATTGCTCGCTCTCACGCAAGCCGGAGTCGGCCGCGAAGACTCCTATCGGCTGGTCCAGAGAAATGCGATGCGCGCCTGGAACGGCGAAGGCACACTGCTAGACCTGTTGAAAGCCGACAAGGACGTGACCAAAGCGGTGCCGCCGTCACAGCTCGAAGGATTGTTCGACCTCGGCTATCACCTCAAGCACGTCGACACGATTTTCGAGCGGGTGTTCGGGAAGTAAGAGCGCGCACTCCCTCGCCCCCGAAGGCGGAGAGGGAAATGAGATATTGTGGCCAACCACTCAGCGCACGTTGATCGAAGTGCTGCGACCAATCCCCGAATATCAATCTCCCGGCACCGCTGCTTCGCGCCCGCGGCTCGTCTATGATGGCGATTGCGGGTTTTGCGGGTATTGGGCGCGGTATTGGCAGACGCTCACGGGCGATGCAGTCGAATTTCGGACCTACCAGGACGTGGCAACGCAATATCCTGGGATCCCGATCGCCGATTTCCGGAGCGCGGTGCAATACATCACGCCGGACGGACAGTTTGCGAGCGGTGCGGAGGCGAGTTTCCGCACCCTCAGCCACGCGCCAGGCAAAGGCCTTTGGCTCTGGCTCTATCGCTATTTGCCGGGCTTCGCGATCTTCACGGAGCTCGCTTACGCCTCGATCGCGGCGGCGCGTCCGGCCTTCTATCGCGTCAGCCTCGTTCTGTGGGGAAAGGATTTCACCCCGCCGCGCTACGATCTCGTCTCGTTCCTGTTCCTGCGCCTGTTCGGACTGATCTATCTCTCGGCCTTCGTGTCGTTCGGCGTACAGGCGCAAGGCTTGATCGGCAGTCACGGCATTTTGCCGCTCGCCGAACTGACAAGCCGCATCGCGGCCCATGTCGGTGCGGAGCGCTTCTTCGTGATGCCGATGGTGTTCTGGTGGAGCGCCGGCGACTTCGCGATCCAGGCAGTGTGCTGGACGGGCGCGGGACTGTCGCTGCTGCTGGTGTTCAATCTGTTGCCGCGCATCTGTCTGGTTCTGCTGTTCGTTCTCTATCTCTCGCTGCTTTACGGCGGGCAGACCTTTATGAGCTTTCAGTGGGACACGTTCCTGCTGGAGGCGGGCTTCCTCGCGCTCGTGCTCGGTTTCGCCACCATGCCGGGTATCTGGCTCCTGCGCTGGCTCCTGTTCCGCTTCATGTTCATGTCCGGCGTGGTCAAGCTCGCGAGCGGCGATCCCAATTGGTGGAATCTCTCGGCGCTCTCCTATCATTTTCTCACGCAGCCTTTGCCCACTCCTCTCGCCTGGTACGCGGCGCAGGCATCCGCGGGCGTGCTCAAATTCGCCACCGGCGCCACCTTTGTCGTCGAGTTGATCCTGCCGTTTCTGATCTTCGCTCCGCGCCGGCTGCGCTTCTGCGCGGCGTTCGGCATTCTGCTTCTGGAAACCCTCATTCTGATCACGGGCAATTACAACTGGTTCAACCTGCAGACCATGCTCTTGTGCCTCGTGCTGTTCGACGACGCGGCGCTGCAAAGGATATTGCCGCGGCGTTGGTTGGCGCTCCTGCCGGTGCGCGCGAGAAATCCGTCAAAACCCCTGCGTATCGCTGTCGGTGCGTTGGCGGTGCTGATCGTGTTCTGCAGCCTGGTGGAGATGGACGATCGCTTCGGCGGCGATCCTCCTCGGTTCGCGCAGGCCGTCGACCGTTTCATCGAACCGCTGCACATCGTCAGCAGCTACGGCCTGTTCGCCGTGATGACCACGAAGCGCGACGAAATCGTCATCGAAGGTTCGAATGACGGCGTCGAATGGCGCGAATACGAATTCCGCTACAAGCCCGGCGATGTCGCGCGCGCACCGGGCTGGAACATCCCGCATCAGCCGCGGCTGGATTGGCAGATGTGGTTCGCTGCGCTCGACGATCCGCGGCACCTGCCATGGTTCTGGCGCTTCATGGGGCGACTGCTGGAAAACGAGCCGACTGTGACGGCGCTGCTCGAAAAGAATCCGTTTCCGGACAAGCCGCCGGTTTTCCTGCGCGCTTCGTTCTACGAATACACCTATGCCGGCAGCGCGGAGAAGGCGAAGGGCATCTGGTGGGACCGCCGCTTGCTGGGGATCTATTTCCCCGCGGTCCAACTCAGGGGCCGATAATTCGGATCGCCTGCCGTCTCACGCCAATCCATTCGCAATCAGGCTTCGCGCGCAATCGAGCACAGTGTCTTCCGTGGAGCGCGGACGCCAGCCCAGCAGCCTTTGCGCTTTGGCCGAAGTGTAGTCGTGCTTGTGGCCGAGGTTCGGCGTCACCGCAGTCAGATCCTTGTCGAACAGGCTTGCCAGTCGCAGCACGAAATCGGGAACCTTGCGGGTCGGAACCTTGGCGGCGTCCGCACCCAGCTTTGCGCGCAGCAGGTCCGCCAGATCGGCCATCCATTCGAATTTGCCGGCCGCGATGAAGCGTTGGCCTGCGGCTTCCGGCGCGGTCATCGCGCGGATATGCAGATCGGCGACGTCGCGCGCATCTACGATGTTGAAACCGAGCCGCGGGAGTCCCGGCACCTTTCCGGTCAGCAGGCGCTGCACCACCTGAACGGAATCGGAAAAGTCGCGGCTCAGGACCGGCGCTAGCACCAGGGCCGGATTGACGGTGGCGAGCGTGGTCGCGCCTCCGGACGCCGCGATCAAATCCCATGCGGCGCGTTCGGCAATGGTCTTCGAGCGGCTATAGGCGCTGACTTTGGGATTCTTGAGATCGGTCCACGTCGTTTCATCCTGGACGCTGTCAGGGCTGCCGGGCGCACTGCTCGTGGCGGCGACGGAGGACGTCATCACGACGCGTTTCACGCCGGCCCTGATGGCGGCATTGATCGCACGCTTGGCGCCTTCGCGCGCGGGAACGATCAACACGTCGGGGTCTTTCGGTTCGGCAACACCCAGCGGCGACGCGACGTGAAGAACGTAGTCGCAGCCGCCGGCTGCTTCATCCCAGCCCGCATCGGAGGTGAGATTCGCGGCGTAGAAGCTCAGGCGATCCTGCGCATCGACCGCCTTGCCGAGCGCTGCCCGTACATCCGGTTCGCGGCCGAGATCGCGCACGGTCGCGCGCACGGTATAGCCTTGCTGCAGCAAACCGATCACGCACCAGCCGCCGATAAAACCGGAGCCGCCCGTCACCAACACCGTCGCCTTGTCGCTCATGGCTATCCTCTTGAATACTTCCCCTCTCCCCCTGCGGGTGAGAGGGGAAAAGAGTATCACGCCGCTCTCAGCGAATATCGCACAGGCAAGGTCTTGAGCCCGCTCACAAACACCGAATGCGAGCGCTTGGGTTCGCCGGCAATCTCGATGTGGTCGAGGCGTTTGAGCAATTCCGAAAAGAACGCGCGGATTTCCAGTTTGGCGAGATGCTGGCCCAGGCACACATGCGCGCCATAGCCGAAGGCCACGTGACGGTTCGGCTCGCGGTCGACCTTGAATCGGAATGGTTCGGGAAACACATCTTCGTCCCGATTGCCGGACATATAGAGCAGCTGCACCGCCTCGCCCTTCTTGATCGTCTTGCCGCGCAATTCGTAATCCTCGGTCGCCGTGCGCATGAAATGCTGCACGGGCGTGACCCAGCGGATCATTTCGTCGACGGCGGTGGGCAGCAACTCCGAATTTGCCTTGAGCTTCGCAAGTTCGCCGGGATTTTCGATCAGCGCACGCAGACCACCGGAAATCGAGGCGCTGGTCGTGTCATGACCCGCGGTCGCCACGATGATGTAATAGGACGCGGATTCGAGATCGCCCAGCGGCTCGCCTTTGACGCGGCCATTGGCGATGACGCTTGCCAGATCCTCGCCGGGATGGGCCCGGCGCTCGGCCGTCATGTTGTTGAAATAGCTGAAGAACTCGAGGATCGTGTTGGTGTTGATGCCCGGGTCCTCGTCCTTGCGTTTCAGTTCCGGATCGTTGCCGCCGAACAATTCCTGCGTGAGCTTCAGCATCAGTCTCTCGTCGGATTCCGGCACGCCCAGAATCGACATGATCACATGCAGCGGATACCACATCGCGACGTCGCGCGTGAAATCGCAGGTCGGCTCCAATTCCATCATGCGATCGACATAGCGCTTGGCAAGCTCCGCCATGCGTGCATCGAGCTTCTTCAGATTGGGCGGCATGAACCAGGCTTGCGTGAGACCGCGATAGGTGCGGTGATCGGGATTGTCCATATGCACGAGGGTGCGGAACGGCTCGACCCGGCCCGACTTGGGATCCGGTCCACCCCACATCGCCGCGAGATCCTTTTCCGTCTGCGCATTGAGGAGCGTCGTGCGCGGCTCGTTGAGGAAAATGTCGTTGAGCTTTTCGATTTCGAGGATGTCGGCGTATTTCGTCAGTGCCCAATAGGGGCGGAATCCGTCCGGCTCCGTCCAGTGAACCGGGTCTTCTTCCCGCAATTGCGCGAACAGCGCGTGGATGCGCGCTTCATCGGCATAGGTCGCGGGCGATGCGATGGCGTTATCGAGGTCGCTCATAGACGTGTCTTCCCGGATTGCGAGTCGCGCGATTGTCTTCTTTGCAAGCGTGAGCGGCAAGACCGGCCTCACTCCCGCCGGATGTCAGTCACAATTCGGCCTCACACACGGGGTCCCATCGTGGTGGTTGCAACGGGAGGGGCCGATGCCGGGACGTGGAATCGTAAAATCGCTGTCGCGCGTGATTGTGCCGGCGATCCTGTCGGCGGCTCTCGCGGGCTGTTTCGATCTCAGTCAGAACATTTCCGTCGGCCGGGACGGTACGGGCCACTATCGGGTGGCGGTGGCCGCCGAAGGTTTTGTCGGCCAGGCGCTCAAGAGCAAGTCCGACAACGATCTGGTGGGAGGCAACCACGCGCGCACCACCACCAGCGACATCAATGGACGGGTCACGCGCGTTTCCGTCGTCGATTTCAAGTCCTTGTCCGACCTGAAGCTGGGTGAGGAATCCATGAGCATCGTCACCCATGGCCGCGGCTTCTTCGGCTTCGGCTCGACGCATGCCACCTTCCGCTACACCTTCTCCGTCGATCGCGCGCGCCGGGCCCATGGCGGCGATTCCGGCACCGACGACCAGATGGGCAAGCAGGTGCTCGCCGGTATTCTGGGCAATCACAGCTACAGCTTCACGGTCACTTTGCCGGGATCGATCGAGCACATCGCGCCGGTGTGGATTGGCAACACGGAAATCAATCCAAGCGTTTCGGGCGACTTCTATCACGGCCATACCATCGTCTGGACCATGCCGATCGCGACGCTGTTTTCGGCCAAGGACCTGACGTTCGAAGTCGACTATTACGCCTACGGCTCGTTTACGGATTCCCATTCGCAGCCGACCGGAAGCGCTGATTTCTGAGTGCGCGCGCATGGTCCGATCATAGCCGCTTGATCGAGGTGATCGGGCCGCGGCTCGCGATGCGGCGGACGGCATCGGCGAGCGGTTCGACGGCTGCTTCCATATAGAATGCGTTGGCGTGGAGAATCCGCGCGCCATCGAGCATCACGCCGACATGATCGCGCCAGAACACGAGATCGCCGCGCGCGAGTCCGGAGAGATCGGGTGGAATCGCAAGCGCGCGACCGAGCGCAAGCTCCTGCATGTCGGCGTCGCGCGGTGAAGCAACGCCGCCCGCTTCGAGCGCCGTCTGGATGAGCCCCGAGCAATCCACGCCTGTCACGGTTTTTCCGCCCCATACATAGGGCACGCCACGAAAGCGCTCCGCGACCGCGACCCAATCGGATGCATATTGCGCCAGCGGCGCAAGATGACCGTCGAACACATATGCGTCCGGCGCGATTTGCGCGAAGCGGCCGTCATGCCCGAGCACTTTCACTTTCGCATTCGACGGCAGCATGTCCTTCGGCGCGCGCTTGAAATCCGGTGCGGGCAATAGAGGCGTCAAACCCGCGGTCACGCGATGGTCCGGCGAGGCGGCAGCTTCCTTCAAATCTTCCGCCGCGACATAGCCGACATAATCGTCGAGCGCCGATTGGCCCCAGGCCCAGTCCTTCGCGGTTTCGTAAACCGTGAAGCGTTCGCCGAACAACAGCTCCGTTTCCATGCGCGACTCGACGGAAGGTTCCAGGCGTAGCGCGGTGCGCCCGCGTGCGACCTCGTGCATCGAGCCCACTATGAAACGCGCCGCCTCCACCTCGCCTTTCAAAAACGCGGCCGCGAGATCGCCGCGTGCCGGCGTGACTCTCGGGTCGCTCAAGCCTTCGCCCCGTAACGCGCGGCGATCAGCGCATAAAGCGCGCGCGCGGTATTCGCCTCCGCACCCACGCGGCGGCCGGGCCGCGGCCTGTCGTTCCAGGCCGGAATGTCGAGATGCACCCAGGATTTCGCGCGCTCGACAAAGCGGTTCAGGAACAGCGCGGCCGTGATGGCGCCGGCGAGACCGTAATGCGGATTGTTGGTCAGATCGGCGATGGGGCTTGCGAGCGTGTTTTCATAGCCGCGCCACAAAGGCAGCCGCCACACGGGATCGCACGCTTCCGTTCCGGCGCGCGCGAGATCGGCCGCGAGCGTTTCGTCGTCGGTGAAGAAAGGCGGCAATTCCATGCCCGTGGCCGCGCGCGCCGCACCCGTCAATGTCGCCACGTCGATCAGAAGCTCAGGCGTTTCGCTGTCCGCTTCGGCGAGCGCGTCGGCCAGCACCAGACGGCCTTCGGCATCCGTGTTGCCGATCTCCACCGTCAAGCCCTTGCGGCTGGGAAATACGTCGCCCGGACGATACGCGTTGCCCGACACGGAATTCTCCACCGCCGGAATCAGCACGCGCAGCCGGAGATCGAGCTTTGCGCCCATGATCATATGCGCGAGGCCCAGCACCAGCGCGGCGCCGCCCATGTCCTTCTTCATGGTCAGCATATTGGCCGAGCTTTTGAGATCGAGACCGCCGGAATCGAAGCACACGCCTTTGCCGACCAAAGTCACCTTGGGTGCGCCGGGCCGGCCCCAATGCAGATCGATCAGACGCGGCGCACGCGTGGACGCGCGGCCCACCGCATGGATCAGCGGATAATTGGCCTTGAGCAATGTGTCGCCGATAATGAAAGAAATCTTCGCGCCATGACGCTTCGCAAGATCGCGCGCGGCCTCCCCAAGCTCCTCAGGCCCCATATCGTTCGACGGCGTGTTGACGAGATCGCGGGTGAGAAACACGCCTTCCGCAACGCGGCTCACCTCTTCGCCATCGACACCTTGCGGCACGGCCAGCTTCGGGATTTCGCGGGTGTGCTTGCGGTAGCGCGCGAAGCGATAGGTGCCCAGCGTCCAGGCGAGCGCGGCCCGCGCACCGCCGAATCCTTCGGGCACGTCGCCAAGCGCATAGGCGCCATGCGGGAGATTCTCCGAGAAGGTCGCGAGCGCCAGCGGATCGTCGCCTTTGCCGAGCCCCAGCACCGCCGCGGCGACGCCGCCGGCCGCAGGCACCAGCACAAGCTCGCCGTCCTTGGCTGCAAATCCCGCACTCTTGAGCCAGTTCGCTTCGCGCTTCGGCCGGGCAGCCAGCCAGCGTTTGAGATCGGCCGCTTTCACCGCATGAAGTTTCACGGCGTTCTTTGCAGTTCTCACAAGGCTGGGATGCATGTCTGGCCCTTTGCGCTATCGGCGCCGCGAATCTAGGAATGGCGCGCACCCGCCGCAACCGGAGATTCCAGATGGCCGCTCACTATACGCTGATCGTGGGGACGCAGGATTGGTCGTCCTGGAGCCTGAGGCCCTATCTCGCGCTCCGCGCGACGGGCGCGCCGTTCGAGCAGATCGTCATCAAGCTGCGCGATCAGGCCCACACCTCCACACGCGATGAGATTCTGAAACACTCTCCTGCCGGCCGCGTGCCCGTTCTCAAGATCGAAGAGAACGGCAAAACCCACACGGTGTGGGACAGCCTCGCGATCTGCGAAACTCTGGCCGAGCGCCATCCCGCCGCAAAGCTGTGGCCCGACGATCCGGGTCTGCGCGCCGAAGCGCGTTCCTATGCGGCCGAAATGCACTCCGGCTTCGCGGCAGTGCGCGCCAATCTGTCGATGGATTTCGCGCGGCGCCTGCCCACGCCTGCGCTCGATGCCGAAACGAAGGATCAGGTGGCGCGCATCATCGATGCCTGGATGCATGCGCTGTCGCATCATGGCGACGCGAGTGGATTCCTGTTCGGACGATTCTCGATTGCGGATTGCATGTATGGCCCCGTCGTATCGCGCTTCCGGACTTACGGCATCGCAACGCCGCCGGAAGTCAGCGCCTATATGGAACGGATGTTCGCGCTCCCCGCGATGCGCGATTGGGAGATCGCCTCGCAAGCCGAAGTGGACGCGGGGCTCGCCTGACACAGCGAGCGTCAAACGCGCTCTCGATCCTCTTCCCCCACGCTCCGGCTTCGCTGAAGCTTCGCCGGATTGAGCGCCAGGTCCGGCGAAGCCTTGCCTGCCTGCGCGAACGCGAATCAGAAGCTTTCGGCGCTCAAGGAGCTGTGGGAGCGCAAGCGCTCGGGACGGACGATGCCTGCGCGCACCGATTTCGATGTCGGCATGCTCAGGCCCTGGCTTGGAAACCTCGCGCTCATCGACATCCCTTCGAACATTGTCCGCGTGTGCGGGACCAACCTGATGGCGCGGTTCGGGGGCGATGCGACGGGACGCAAACTCGCCTCGCTGGACGAAGCCGTCGCGGCGTCCGTGATGTCCGGAATCGATTGCGCGCGGACGACGAAGGCGCCGCACGATGGCGCATATGAATGTATCGTCGCCGGCTATCTTGTGCGTTTTCAGGAACTCGTCCTGCCGCTGTCGGACGACGACATCGCGGTCTCGACGATATTACTCGGCAGCTACGAAGCCGAAACCCGACCCGCGTCGCGATAGGCCGATTCAACAAAAGGGAATTGCAAGATGGACGCCACGCAAAATGCCCGGGAGACGTTGAAGCTCGCGGCCGACATCGTCTGCGCCTATTCCGGTAACAACACGATCTCCGCGACCGAATTGCCGAACTTCATCCGAAGCGTCTACGGCGCGCTCGCCGCACTGTCCGGCTCGACGGTTTTGGAGCCCGCAAGCGCCGCCAAGCCCGCGGTCGCGATCCGGAAATCCATCGCGCCGGATTACGTCGTCTGTCTCGAGGACGGCAAGAAGCTCAAGATGCTCAAACGATATCTGCGTTCCCGATACGGCTTGACGCCGGAGGACTACCGCACCAAATGGGGCCTGCCGCGCGATTACCCGATGGTCGCGCCGAACTACGCCGCGCAACGCTCCGCCTTCGCGAAGAAGATCGGCCTTGGCCGCAGGGCCACCAAAGCGCGGCGGCGGAAGAAGTAGAAAGGGAAGTTTGGCTTCGCTGCCTCATCCAAATGCGACATGAGAACGAATCCGAACCGACCAATGGGGTGTCAGCTAAATCATTTCCCATCGTAAGTGATATAAAACCGTGGCGACGAAGTATCACCGAATTCCCCGTTGTCCGAACCTGCGCAAAGCGGTAGGTTGACAGCCATGAAAATCCCGGTCGTGTCGCGCAGCGAAGACGTCATGGGCGGTGCCGCGGTGTTCCGCGGGACACGCGTTCCCGTGCAGACGCTGCTCGATTATCTCGAAGCCGGCGAATCGCTCGACGATTTCCTCGAAGGATTTCCGACGGTCGCGCGGGAACTCGCGATCGAGTTTCTCGAGCAAGCCAAGGATCGACTCGTAGACTCGATCTCGTGAAAGTTTTTTTTGGACGAATGCATCGATTGGCGCCTGTCTCGAGACCTCTCCGCGTTGCGTGGACACAATTCTTAAATTCGACCGCCTTTTGCCGCCACGCGCACAATTTTTTTGGCCCTTCGTTCGCATAAAACCAAAGCGTTCGTTTCCGACCAAGCGCCGGGCCCAGGGCCGAATTAGGTTGTCGCCCTGGTAGCACCAGCAATGGCGCCCGAGGCTTCAACGAGCCTCGACAAAAGTCCGTTGCCCACTGCAACCCAGGTCATTTTGAAAGGAAAAATTCCAATGAATAAGACGGCCATCAAGCTTTCGCTTGTTTTCGCCTGCACCCTCGCTTCGAGCGCCGCCTTCGGCTTCAATCCGCAACCGGATCCTCCGGGCAAGCAGAAGGCAATTGCCGGTATGCCCGCCCAAACGGCTTTCAATTCGCAGCCGGACCCTCCGGGCAGGCAGGGGACGACCGCATGCCCGCAAGGCGCGCCGCGCGATCCCGCCAGCGGTCTGCCTTCCGGGAAAAGGAAGGCCGGAGAAAGGAAGTCCGGTGGAAACGACCTCAGCGCCGCCGGCGCGGCCAGCAGCGGCGGCGAAGCCTGCGGATTCGAGCATCCCAAGTAATGTCAACATCGCAGCATTGACGTAGGTGGGCACGCGGAGCCGCGGAGAACGCGGAGCAGGTTCGGCGCGAAGCGCCAAACGTCTTCCGCGCGTCCATGGCCGTGAACAGATTGCGCTGCGCGCGATCCGCGTTCTCCACGGCTCCGCGCGAATCATCGTCTACTTATTAACGAATATTTGCCTCGCGATAGAACCGCGCCGCGCCGGGATGGAGCGGCGCGGGCAAGGTGGAGATGGCCGTCTGAAGCCGGATCAGTTTCGCGCTCGGATGGGAATCGTCGAGCGTTTCGCGGTTCGCCGGATTGAACAAAGCCCGTGTCACGCCATAAACGAGATCGGCCGGCTCGGAATCGTTGACGATCCATAATGCCCGCTCGCTCACGGTTTGAACGGCGCCGGAACCGGGATACGCGTCGGCCGCGATTACGGCCGGCGAAAAATTCGGCATTTGCGCGAGAAGGCGCTTGCGGCCTGCGCCGTCGATGGGCACCAGCACGGCTTGTCCGCGCGCGACGAGACTCTCGACCAGCACGACAGGCGCGCCGCCGACAAACACGAACGCATCGATCTCGCCTTTCAGAAGCCGCTGCGCGGCCACATCCGGAGGATCGTTGCTCTCGGCGATGCGCCATTCGGGAATACGATAAGCGGCGAGCAACGCGCGCGCCGTTTCGATCGTGCCGGAATCTTCCGCGCCGATGGAGACGCGCTTGCCCTTCAGATCCTGGATCGTCGCGATATGCGCATTCCGGGCCGCGACGACATGAACTTCCTCGGGAAACAAATCCGCAATGATGCGGATATGGCTCTGCGCGCCGAGCTTGCGGAACGCGCCTTTGCCCGCGACGGCGTCCGCAACCACATCCGATTGCACGAGAGCCGCATCGACGCGATGCGCATTCACGTCGAGCACATTGGCGAAGGCGCCGTCGCTGGTTCGCGCCGAAGCAATCAGGCCGCTGGGTCCGCAAACGCCCGGCACATCGCAGCGCGCCACGCCGGGCGGATGGCTGATAATGTCGGCCAGGGCCTGACCGACGGGAAAATAGGTGCCGCCGCCCGGTCCCGTCGCGACGACGAAAGACATGCGTTGCGTTTGCGACTGCGCCGTAACCAGACCGACACTCGCAATCATCGCGAGAGCGGCCACGCACACGGCTGCAACCCATTCAAATCCTGCGACGCGCGGCTCCATGCGCCAATATAGGACACATTCATTGCGTCAACATTTCGACGCGTCGGCAAAACGCAAATTCGCGCGCAGTTTCCCAACATACTTAAGGGTTTGTTGACCCGGGACGGGCATGCTCCCCAACGGATGAATTCGTCCCGAGGACAGTCATGGACCGCATGCTCGCCCGTTCCGCAACCATCGCCTTGTGCGTTCTTTGGGCCGGCGCCGCGAATGCCGGCTCGCCCAGTGCGATGCCCGATGCCGACGCGTTGACGGGTCCGGCGGCGACACAGATTCAGCCTTCCGACCGGCCCGGCGCCAACGACCCCGATCTCGCCGCGGTGATCAAGAACCTGCCGGCCAATCTCGACGGCGAAATCCGCCGCGCGCAATTGCTGCGCGCCAAAGGCGCCTATCAGGATGCGGCCCGTTCCTTGAGCCAACTCATGATCGTGGCGCCGGACGATCCGCGCGTCGTCGGCGAATTCGGCAAGGTGATGGCCCAGGAAGGCCGCTCGCAGGATGCGCTCGCATTCCTCAAGCGCGGCATCGAATTGCAGCCCAGCGACTGGACGCTCTATTCGGCTCTCGGCGTCGCTTATGACCAGCTGGACGATCACGCCCATGCGCGCGCAGCCTATCAACATGCCCTGACGCTCAAGCCGGGCGATCCGACCGTGCTCAACAATTATGCCGTGTCGCGCATGCTGGCGGGAGATCTCGACGGCGCGCAACGCCTGATGGCGCAGGCCTCGGCCGGCAGTTCCGATTTTCCCAAGATCGCCAACAATGTGGCGATGCTGGCAAGCATGCGGACGTCCGGCGTGCAGCCCGCGCCGTCCGTTGCGGAGAACACGCAAACTGCTGCGTCCGTCGGCATGCCGCGCGCGCTGGTGCACGTCGCGTCTCTGCCGAGCCCCGCTCCCGCTGCGCCACCCGCTCCTGCGACGGCGTCGGGTCCACGGGTCGTGATGCAAAAGGTACCGCTCGACCCGCTGGCCGGCCCGGTGATGTCATACACCCCGAAGCCGACCCACAAGGTCGCCGCAACGCATCCCAAGAAGCCCAAGCCTGTCCTCGCTTCGAAGGACACGACACCGGCGCCGGCACTGCGCACGGCCGCTCAGGTCAATTGAGCTAGCCTGCGGGTTTTTCCAATCTCTCCATGGCCGGTCTTGATCCGCCCGGATTTGGCACGCGTCTGGAATGAACGCTGTCCGAAACTCCACGTCTGACCCGGTACGGCGCGGATCGCGGTGCGACTGTCTCAAATCGAAACGGCAGAACCGGTTTCGAGACAGGACTGCACGGTCGAACCAGCCCGTTTCGGGAACGACAAGCAGCGCCATCCGGCGCCGGAAGGTTGCTCGTGAGATCGATTTCGAAACTGCTGTCGTCGCCGTGGATGGATCGTCTCGTCGCGTTCGTCGCGATCATTCCCTTCGCCTATTCCGTGCGGCATGAATTGCACGAATTCGGCTTCAATCCGGCGTGGATCGCGGCGAACGGAAACTTCGTCCTGCTCATCGTCACCATGCTCTTTCGGCGCTCTCCCACGCGCATCACCACCAGCCCGGTGTTCTGGTGCCTCGCCTTCGTGGCGACGTACTGGCTGTTCATCATGGGCCGGCTGATCGCGCCGGGGCCGGCTGTCGCGCCGGCCTGGTTCGTCGATTCGCTCAGCATTGCGAGCGGCGCGGTGTGCATCTGGGCTCGCGTGAATCTCGGACGCAATATCGGGCTGGTTCCCGCCCAGCGCGAGCTGGTGAGCGAAGGCGCCTATCGCTTCGTGCGCCATCCCATCTATACGGGCATCTACATGTCCTATGTCGCGCTGGCCCTGCAAAGCTTTACGCCGATGAACGCGCTGATCTTCGCGGCCGGGATTGCTCTCTTCGTGATCAAGAGTTTCGTCGAGGAAGGCTTCCTCAGCCACGATCCGCAATACGTGGCCTATATGGCGCGGGTGCGCTGGCGCTGGCTGCCCTACGTCGCGTAACCGATTCGCCGTTCAGTGATGAAACGTGTGCATGACCCGTATGATGGCGGGTCCCAAGATGACCACGAACAGGCACGGCAGAAAGAATATGATCATCGGAACAGTGAGCTTGGCGGGAAGTGCTGCCGCTTTCTTCTCGGCTTCCTGCATTCGCATTTCGCGGTTTTCCTGGGCGGCGACGCGCAGCGATTGACCGAGCGGAGTTCCGTATTTCTCCGCCTGATTGAGCGAGGCGGCGACCGCCTTGACCCCCGAATGACCGCATCTCTTGGCGAGATTATCGAAGGCCTGCCGGCGCTCCGGCAGATATGAAAGCTCCGCCGTGGTCAGACCCAGTTCCTCGGCCAGCTCCGAGGATTGCGGGCCGATCTCCGACGCCACACGGGTGAACGCGGATTCGATCGACATGCCCGACTCCACGCAAATCAACATCAGGTCGAGCGCGTCGGGAAACCCGCGCATGATCGATTGCTGGCGTCGCGTGATGCGATTGGAGACGAAAAGATCCGGCAGGAAGAATCCGAACAGCGCCGCGCCGAACGCCGCCAGCATCTTCATCAGGGGCGACCATTTGAAGTGCGTGATCAGGAACAGATAGAAGACCGCGGCAACGAAAACGATGAACGGCATGACGAAGCGGAAGAACATGAACGCGATGAGGGGCGCCTGTCCGCGGAGGCCGGCCTGGGTCAGCTTGCTGCGCGTGTCCTCGGACTCCAGGATGTTGGAAAGCTTCAGCCTCTCAAGCGTCTGCTTCATGAAGGAGGACGGCTCGACACGCAGCGCATTGCGCTGCTTGAGCGCGGCGTGATGTTTCTGGCGCAATTCCTCGCGCCGCGCGGATACCGACTTCATGCGGATGCCAAGCGTGTCGCGCTGAAGGTAGGGTAGGCCGAGAGTCACGATCGTCGCGAAGGCGAAGATGGCCGCCACCACCGTGATCACCAGATCGCGGTCGAACAGCAGATTGAAATATCCAAGATCCATGCGCGCGCGGCCCTAGTGCTTGAAACTGATCATCTTGCTCATGACCCAGACGCCCGTACTCATCCAAACCGCGCAGCCCGCCAGCATCAAGTTTCCCAATCGCTCGGTGAACAGCGATTCGATGTAGGTGGGAGTGGACATCCAGACGAGAAAGCCCACGACGGGAGGCAAGGACCCGATGATCATGGCGGAAGCCTTCGCTTCCGAAGACATCGCCTTGATCTTTCCCTGGAGGCGCTTCCTGTCGCGCAGAACGCCGGCGAGATTTCCCAGCGCTTCCGAAAGATTGCCGCCCGACTTCTGCTGAATCGTCATCACGATTCCGAAGAAACTCACTTCGGCTGTGGGCATGCTTTCGAACATCTTCTTGAGACCCTGCTCGAGCGTCACGCCGACCTTCAGGCCTTCGCAAAGCTTGAAGAATTCGGGCCCGACAGGCGCCGACATTTCGCGCGCGACGATCTTCAGCGCTTCGTTCGTGGGCAGGCCGGACTTGACGCTGCGCACGATGACGTCGATGGCATTGGCGAATTCGAGCGTGAATGCCTTTATCCGCCGCTTGGTCAGAAACGACATAACCCAGGGCATGAGTCCGTAGGCGCCGACCTGGACGAGCCCGGTCACGATCAAAGACCGGTGCGTCAGCAGACACGCTGCCAGGGCAACGAGCTGCACAATTCCCTTGAGAATCCAGTAGGTGCGCGGCTGGATCGTGAGTCCGGCCCGTTCGAGCTTGCGCCGCAAGGTCGGACGCTGCTTGCGCTGAGCCTGCTGCTTTTCGATATCCTTGAGAAGCGCCGTGACGTTGCGGCGGCGCTGTTGTTGCGTATCCGTCGCGTCGCGCGCGCCTGCGCCGACGGCCTGCTGGCGCGAAACGGATTGGAGTCGTTTCTTGGATGTGCCGCCCGACTCGGCGAACGCCAGCACTGCGCCGCCGAGACCGAGTACCAGCAGGATCGTCACAAGCGCGAAGATCACGGGACCGTTCATCGCCGCACCTATTCCTGCAGTGCGTCGAGCGCCTCGGCGAGCTCGCGCTCCATGCCGAAGTAGCGCGCACGTTCCCAGAAACTCGGTCTGACGATGCCGGTGCCCAAATGCTTGCCTTTGATGTGGCCGGTCTCGTCCTCACCCATCATTTCATAGGTCATCAGATCCTGCGTGATGATGACATCGCCTTCGGTGCCCACGACTTCGGTGATCTTTGTGATGCGACGGGAACCGTCGCGCAGGCGCTCGGCCTGGATGATCACGTCGATCGAGCCCACGATCATTTCCCGGATCGTCTTCATCGGCAGCGAGAAGCCGCCCATCGTGATCATGGATTCAAGCCGACCCATCGCCTCACGCGGCGAGTTGGCGTGCAACGTTCCCATCGAGCCGTCATGGCCGGTATTCATGGCCTGGAGCAGGTCGAACGCCTCGGGTCCGCGCACTTCGCCCACGATGATGCGCTCGGGACGCATACGCAGACAGTTGCGGACGAGATCGCGCATCGTGATCTGCCCCTGGCCTTCCAGGTTCGGCGGACGCGTTTCGAGCCGCACGACATGGGGCTGCTGCAGCTGAAGTTCGGCCGCGTCTTCGCAGGTGATGATGCGCTCTTCGGTGTCGATATAGGCGGTCATGCAGTTGAGCAGCGTTGTCTTGCCCGAACCCGTGCCGCCGGAAATCAGAATGTTGCAGCGCGAGCGTCCGATTACGCCCAGGACGCGCGCACCCGGCGGGCTGACAGAACCGAAGCGGACAAGATCGTCGAGCGTGAGCTTATCCTTGCGGAATTTTCGGATGGTGAGCGTGGGGCCATCCAACGACAGAGGCGGCGCGATGACGTTGACGCGGCTGCCGTCCAACAGGCGCGCGTCGCAGATGGGCGAACTTTCGTCGACGCGGCGGCCGACCTGGCTCACGATGCGCTGACAGATGTTCATCAGCTGCGCATTGTCGCGGAAGCGGATGGAGGTCAGCTGCACTTTGCCGCCGACTTCGATGAAGACGCGGCCGGCGCCATTGACCATGATGTCCGCAATGTCGTCGCGCGCCAGAAGCGGCTCGAGCGGACCATAACCCAGCACGTCGTTGCAGATGTCCTGAAGCAGGCTTTCCTGCTCCGCGATCGACATCACGACGGCCTTGATCGAGATGATCTCGTTGACGATGTCGCGGATTTCCTCGCGCGCCGAATCCGGATCGAGCTGGGCAAGCTGGGCCAGGTCGATCGTGTCGATCAGCGCGCTGAAGATCGTGGTCTTGATCTGATAATAATCGTCCGAGCGGACGTCCGGGAGCTGGGCGACAACCTTGGACGCCTGCGGAACGGTTTGCGGGCGTCCCGCGGTAGACGCCGCCTCGGCAGCCGGCGGCGGCGGCGCGCTGGCAACGCGCGCGGGCGACGGCTCGACCCGCACGGGGGCAACACTGGCCCCACGCGGCGCGTCGGAGGTGACGGAGCGTTTTCCGAACATCGCTTAAGCCTGCTTGCGCCCTTTCAGGAAGGAGAGAAACGGCAAAACCGATTTCGCTTCCATTTGCGGCGTGCGCCCGGTCAAAAGTTCCGCGAGCGCCTTGATGCCGTCCGCGGTGGCGCATTTGGGCTGTACTTCGATGAGCATCTGGCCGTTGTTGGCGGCTGTTCCGTAAAGCAGGGGCTCGAACGGAAGTACGGCCGAAGGCTGGACGCCAAGCGTTTCGGCAAAATCCTTCAGCGGAATTTCCGGTCGCTTGGGCATGCCGACCTGATTGAGCACCAGACGCGGCGGCAAATCGTTGGGTCGGTTCTGCTTCAGAAGATCGACATACGCCTTGGCATTGCGCAGGCTGGCGAGATCCGGCGTGGCGACGATCACGATGTCGTCGGCGGCAAGGATTGTCTGGCGCACCCAAGGCGTCCAGACATGGGGAATGTCCACGATGACACAGGGCGTCATACGGCGAACGGCATCGAGCACCGCTTCATACGCGAGAGGATCGGCGTCGAAGCCGCGCTCGAGCATGGCCGGCGCCGTGAACAGCGACAGATGCTCGCCCGACTTGAGGAGCAGACGATCGAGCAACACGTCGTCGAGGCGTTCGGGCGCGGTCAGGGCATCGGCGACGCCCTGGCTCGGCTCTTCGTTGAAGTTGAGCCCGACAGTGCCGAACGGAAGGTCGAGATCGATGATCGTCGTGTTGATGTTGAGTCCGTGGGCAATGCACCAGCCGACATTGTGCGACAGCGTCGAGGAGCCCACGCCGCCGCGCGCACCGATAAAAGCCACCACGCGGCCGATCGGCGCCGAATCCGCGCCCAGATAAAGACCGGAGATCACTTCGATCAGGTGCAGCGGGTTGAGCGGCGCCACGAGATATTCGCTCACGCCGCGGCGCATCAATTCGCGATAGAGCTCGACGTCGTTCACCCGCCCCACGATCACAACCTTCGTCGTCGGATCGCAGACTTCCGCCAGGCGGTCGATTTCGTCGACGGCCGTCTTGCCCTGAAGCCGGGTTTCCACGATCAGAAGATTGGGCGTGACCTGGCCCGTGTAATGTTCGACAGCCGCCTGCAGCCCGCCCAGCTGCACCGTGACATGCGCTTTGGAAAGACGCCGGTCCGCACCCGCGCGCTGCAACGCAGCGCCCGTGTCGGGAAATTCGCAAAACGCGTGAATCGAGATGCGCGGCACGGGCCGCTCGTGCGGCGCAGCCCCGAATGCATCTTCGCCGCTTGTCGATCCACGTTCCGGCGTCGCCTTCGCCATGACGATTTTAACTCCGCTATTGGTTGACGTCCGAAACGGCGCCCGACTGATCTTTGGACTTCGTAGCGGCTGTGGGTAGGCCCTGCTCGTACTGTGTAAGGACCTGGGCGCGGCGCTTGGGATCCGATTCGCCCATCGGACGCGGCGCGACCAGATCGCGCGGATCGGCGACCATTGCCGCGATATTGTGCTGCACGGCGCAACCGAAATTGATCGGCGGCAGATTGGTCTCGGTGGCTGCAACGTCTTGCGACCAGTCTCCGCAGGAATCCGCATGCGCCATGTAGCTGACAAATCCGATCTCGACCCGTTCGTCCGCGCCGACGGCGTCGTGTGTGCCGACCAGAATGTGCGCGCGGGGCACGCCCAACGCGGCGAGTTGCTCTCCGAAATAGGTAATCGCCGCCGTCGATCCAGAGCCTTCCGGCGCCGACACGGTGATCGAACCATTGCCGCGCGTGAGATAGTCCTGGACAAATGCCGTGAAACGGCCCGCATCGTCCGGCGAGAGATCGCCCGAATAGGCCAACTTGATCGACTGATAACTCGGCTCGACCGTGATCGGATGATTGGCGGCGCCGTCCGCGAACAGCATGGGCTTATCGGGGATAGGCGACGCGCAGCTGCCGACAAGCATCACTGCCACGACGCAAGCCGCACGTAGAAGAGTATTTGTGCTCATGGTCCTTGTCCTCATTCCACGATGAAGCCGACTTTGCCGTCGTCGGCCGCCTTCAACCCGTGAGCGTCCTTGGTGTAGACCGTATTGACCTTGCCCATCAGAATCGTGTCCGCATCCGTCGCCGGAACGAATCCGTCCGTCGGAGCCGCAAGCTTGGAGGCCATCTCCGGATTGACGAGATAGGCACTGACGATGACGACGAGTTCGGTTTCGTTGTTCTGGAAGTCCCGGCTTCTGAACAGCGCGCCGAGTACCGGCATGTCCTGCAACCCAGGAAACCCATCAATGTCCTGCTTCGTCACGTGCTGCATGAGGCCCGCGATGGCGAAACTGCCGCCCGAGGGAAGTTCGATCGTCGTTTCCGCGCGGCGCACCGCCAGGGCCGGGATGGCAAGGCCCGCAGAGGTCACGTTGGAGCTTGTGGTGCCTGTCGTTGCCGCCGCCTGCTCCAAGAATGAGCCTTCATTGGTCAACTCGCTCACCTCGGTCGAAACCTGCAGCGAAATACGATTTGGGCTCAGCACGACCGGGGTGAAAGATAGACCGACGCCGAAATCCTTGAAGTCGACGACGACGTTTCCGAATTGATCGCGCGAGACAGGCACAGGAAATTCGCCGCCGGCCAGAAATTTCGCCGTCTCGCCCGAGACCGCGACGAGGTTGGGTTCGGCGAGCGTATGCACGAGGCCGACCTGTTCGAGCGCATTCAACACGCCTTGCAGGTTGTTCGGTCCCGGCGCGCCGGGGCTTCCGACATTGCCGATCTGAGCACCCGAGCCTGCCGCAAGCGCCTGACCGATCAGTCCGTAGGGATTCGCCGTAGCCGCAATGATGGGCACGCCGGCTGCAGTTACAGCGGCCTGGAGATTGATTCCGAATTGCTTCGACACGTTGCGTTCGATTTCGGCGACGCGCACTTTCAGGAGTACCTGCTCGCCGGCCGATATCTTGAGCATGTTGACGACCTTCTTGGGGTCATCGACAACGCGCGCGGCCAGGTCCTGGGCGCGGGCGGAATCCTGAGCGTTCGCAACCGATCCCGTGAGTACGATGTTGTCGTTCAACGCCGAAACATGGATGTCGGACCCTGGAATGTCGGCGTGCATCATCGCAGTGAAATCGGTAACGTCGCGTTCGACGTGGACATCGATCGACAGAATCTGATGTCCCGCAGCGTCAAAAAAGAACGCGTTGGCCTGGCCGGTCTTGTTGCCCAGGAGAAACACGCGACGCGGCGAGCGGACAACCGCATCGACGATGGCGGGATTGGAGACCATCACGTCGCGCGCATCGGTATCGAGCTGCACGATCGCGGCCTTGTTGAGGCCGAGCGTGATATGTTGGGTCACCGGAGCGTTACCGTTCGCGGATACGGAGATAACGCGGGCGTCATCCCATTTGTTGTGGGTCGGTTTTGCGCCTGCCTGACCGGCGAGCGCGGCCAGTGAAACAAACCCCAGGGCGAGAAGTCGGTTGCGCATGACCCTAATCCTTCGGCTCTGACGCGGGACGACCGACGCCATAGCGGATGATGTAGACCGGCCCGGATTCGTGCCCGGAATTTGCGGCAATTGCGTTGTTCTGAAGTCCGCTGTCGCCGAGCGCGCGCAACGCCAGCGAGAGCGTGCCCGTCGACTGCGCAAGTTCGACCAGCTCCGCCTGCACTTGCGACAACTCGAGTGTGGCCGTCTTGGCGAGCACGGCCTTCTGATCCTTGTCTTCCTTGTAGGTCTGATCGACGGCAAGCACGCGCACATCGTTGAGGATCGTCTTGGCCATGTAGCGGCGGGGAGTTTCCGAAACCAGCGCGGTCTCGACGACGTCGACCCGATCGTTCGGCAAGATGAATCCACCCGCACCCGATTCCGTCGAAACCGAAACCGACACGGCCCGCATGCCCGGCGTCACCATTGCGGCCATGAAGCCGGCGCTGTCGGCATGAACGATCTTCGCGGCGGTCAGAGGCTCGCCTGCCACCAGCGGTTCGCGGACGACCGCGCCTGTGACGACGTGGTTCACGTCGGGCTCTTCGTCATGGGTGATGAAGCTCGAATCGACCGACGATTTCGGCCATGTCTGCCAGCGCACCGTAGCGGGAGTCAGGGCGGCACCTGCCTGAATCGCGTCGGCGGCCACGAGTACTTCTGCCGTCGTGACGGGAGGCGGCAACGGCGCCGCTTTGACTTTTTCGGTACCCCCGCCGAGAAGTCCGCGCGCGAGAAACGCGGCCAAGCCCGCGGCAAGAGCCGCCGCCCCAAGAATGACGACGCGTGAAGTGTTCATGGGATGCGGCTCCTTTGTGCCAATCCCACCACGAAACCCTTTAGAAATTGCTTAATGGTTTGCTGCGGAATTGCCCTACGAGGCTTTGCGTCAGCCAAGCAGTCGGGAGCGTAAACCATCTGTATACAGAACGATTGCAAGTGCACCGGCTGCCAGCGCGACGCCGTATGGGACGCCGGACGCCCGATCGTGCAGCCGCATGACCCAACCCTGCCTTGCGAGAACGCCCGGGAGCGGCACGCCGCGAAAGCTCAGCAACGCGAGCGTGAGGCCGCCTCCGAACACGGACGCGATCAGCGCGTAGCTCGGTAAATCGGCCAGCCCGAGCCATAGCGACGCGCATGCGAACAATTTTGCGTCGCCACCGCCGATATAGCCGAACGCAAACAGCGCGAAACCCACCGCGAGTCCGATGGAGCCCGCAAGCAGATGTGCGCCGAACGCCGCAGCCGGCATTCCGGTCGCCACTGCGAAAACGAGAAAACTTGCGATTAGCGCCGCTTGAATGAAATTGGGAATCGTGAAGCTCGCGATATCCCAGCATGCCGCCGCGAGAAGCAGCGCCGGAAGTGCGGCCAGTACGAGAAATTCGCCGATCACGCCTTCAAATCCCCGCCTGAGAAAGGGCAACGGCCGCCTTTTTGGGGGCGGCCGTCTCCAATCTGCAATACAGTCGTCGACAAAAGATTACTTCACTGCTGTCGCGACCGAGTTGAACGTCGTGGTCAGGTTCGTGCCGACGAGCTGCACGGCCGCGATGATCACGACCGCAATGCCGGCCGCGATCAGGCCGTATTCAATGGCCGTCGCACCGGATTCGTCACGCAGGAAACGAGAAACAAGGTTCTTCATGGTAAGCCTCCGCTTGATTGACACCCTAGGATGTCCAGCTTGCGCCGATCTTGAATAAAACGGCCCATCGCATGGACGCGATGTGAGACTACGTGAGGGCGATTAACGGCTGATTAAATGGCGATGCCGCCCGCACCGAAAACTGTGCCGCTGCGATACAGAATCAGGCAGTTGGAGAATATGCGACCATTAAGTTTGAAACTTCGTTTACCAACGAGGACGATATCGGACGATTTTGCGCTTGACGCGCGATTTTTGTTTTGGCGATTCCGCCATTCGCTCATATTTGCACGCCGGAATGCGGTCGTCGGTCTTGTCCAACGCCTCGGATTGCAGACGAGACAGGGCTTGCACGGATCGTTTCGTCTCCGGTGACGGGTTTTAAGGTCTGCGAAACCACGGATCGCTTAGTTTCATCGAGTCTTTTACGGATTCGCCGATGCACGATCCTGCGCCGGATGCGAGCGTTCGCTTGCGACCGCTCAATCCGTTCTCCATCCTCGCTGGCGCGATCGCAGCCGGTTACGTGGCCGCGCTTGTACTTCTGTATATGCGCCATCAATGGATTGCGGATGCGCAGGGCCGGCCGATCGTCACGGATTTCCTGGAGGTTTGGGTCGCGGGCCGCTTTGCGCTCGCAAGCACGCCTGTCAGCGCTTATGACTGGCAGGCTCACCATGCGGCACAAGCCGCTCTCGCAGGTCACGACTTCCAGGGTGTGCTGAACTGGAGCTATCCGCCACTCTTCCTGTTCGTGGCGGTCCTGCTTGCGTGCCTTCCTTATGCGGCCGCATTTGCTAGCTGGGTCGCGGCGAGCGCTGCCGGCTACGCCGCCACAATCGGAGCCATTGCGAAGCGGCGGGATGCCGTATTCTTCGCGTGCGCGACGCCGGCATTTTTCGCCAATGCACTGGTTGGACAAAACGGCTTTCTCAGCGCCGCTCTTATCGGCGCGTCGCTTCTTTTCCTCGAGCGAAGGCCGATTCTAAGCGGAATGTTCCTCGGACTGATGACTTACAAGCCACAGCTTGGCGTGCTGTTTCCGGTTGCGCTGCTTCTGGATAAGAATTGGCGTTCGCTGGCGTCCGCTGCCCTCGTGTCCGCGGCCGCAATTGCGGCGTCCTGGCTCGCATTCGGAACGGCCACCTTTCGCGCGTTCCTCCACTTTCTTCCCGCGACATCCCAGGCAATCCTGACAGACAGGGGCGAGGACTGGAACAAGATGCAAAGCGTCTACGCGCTCGCCCGGAGTCTCGGTGCGGGCGATGCAACGGGCTGGATCGCGCAGGGCTTCGCCATTGCGCTATGCGTGTTGATGCTGTTCTGGCTGCGGCGGCGGAATGCGTCCTTCGCGGTCAGGGCCGCCGGATTGTGCGCCGCCGCGATGTTCGCGACCCCCTATCTCCATATGTACGACTTCGTCGTCCTCGCGGTGCCGTTCGCGTTTCTGTTCCGCGAACGCGCATACGACCGGACGGAATGGGCCGGCGCAATTGCCGCGAACGTGCTGTTCATCGGATTTGCCGCGTTTCCGGCGCCGGTCGGTACGGCGATTGTCGCCATCGTGTTCGCACTTGTCCTGCGCCGGGCAAGCCGGCTGCCCGGAACCGAGCGCGCCGTGTCGGGCTTAAGCATTCCTTTACGGCAGGTCGCCTAATTTGGGCGCCAGCATATTGCGAACAGGATCGCCCATGCGCCGCTCACCCTGCTTGGTCGTCGTTGCAGCCCTTGTCTCGATCGCGGGTCTCGCGCCTGCTTTTGCGGGCACATTCTCGGTGCCGATGGACGAAGTGAGGATCCTGACCTTCAAGAAACCCGTTTCGACCATCTATGTCGGAAACACGGTGATCGCGGAAGCGACGCTCATCGATTCCAAGCATGTGTTCGTTTTGGGAAAGACGATGGGCGAGACAAACGTGGTTGCGCTCGGTGCCGACGGGACAGTCGTTTCCAACGATCATCTGACGATCTTTGGACGCCGGGTCGGAATGGTGACCTTGAACCGCGGATCGACCCAGTACAATTTCTCGTGCACGTCCCTGCAGTGCGAGACGCAACCCGTGCCCGGCGACGAGCAAACATATTTCAAGGATACGCACGACGCGATCACGCAGCACGAAGGCATGGCCAACACGGCTGGCAACGGCGGGGCCGCGAGCCCGACCCCCAATGTCTCGAGCATTACCGTCGTTCACTAACGCCGGCGCGCGGACATAAATCGCGTGTGAAATCGTGCTTGTGTCGCTCGGCTTCTCTTCCTAGTTCCTGACCCGCATCAGACCCTCCTGGGCCACCGACGCCACCAGACGGCCGTCACCGGCATAAATGAGTCCGCGGTTGAACCCGCGCGCGCCGGATGCACTCGGACTGTCCTGCATGTAAAGCAGCCATTGATCGGCGCGGAACGGCCGATGGAACCACATGGCGTGATCGATGCTCGCCATCTGAACATTGTCCGAAAACCAGCCGATGCCGTGCGGCAGCAGCGAGGTGTCGAGGAGCGTCATATCCGACGCGTAGGCGAGTACGCATTGGTTCAGCGCCACGTCGTCGGGCAATTTTCCCGTCGCGCGCACCCAGACGGCCTGATGCGGCGGCCGTTTCTCGCCGCCGAAGATGTCCACCCTGTCGACCGGCCGGAGCTCGATCGGCCGCGGGCGAATAAAATGATCGCGATATTCGACCGGAATCTTGTCGGCGATTTGCCGCCGAAACTCGTCTTCGCTGGGTAGAGTCTCGGGCCGCGGCACCGTGGGAGCGTCGATCTGGTGCTCGAGCCCGGGTTCTTCAATCTGAAATGAAACTGACATATGAAAGATGGGTCTGCCGTGCTGGATTGCCACCACGCGGCGCGAGCTGAAGCTCTGTCCGTCCCGGCTGCGGTCCACTTCGTAAAGAATGGGAACTTTGGGGTCGCCCGGCAGCAGGAAATAGGCGTGAAGCGAATGGCAGAACCGGCCTTCGACTGTGCGGTGGGCCGCCACAAGGGCTTGGCCCAGCACCTGTCCGCCGAAAACGCGCTGGGAGCGGTCTTTCGGACTGGTTCCGAGAAAGATATTGACTTCGATCGGCTGGAGATCGAGCAACTGGATCAGCTGCTCGACGGGCGAACGTTCATCTTGCGATTCGATGGCGGCCATGCGCTTCCAATAGTCGAGCCAACCTATGTTTCGCAAGCGCCAAGCCGCGTGCCGCCAAAAAGCTTTGCACCGACACGCTTACGGCCTAGATAGAAGCATCCTCGCAACCCGAACGCCGACGAGCCCGCAACGCCTTATGCCCCATTCGCTCCTGGAACGCGCCGCTCACACCAAGCCCGCAAACACCAAGCGGGGCGCTCTCGAACGCCTCTTCACGCTGATGTTCAAGGGCTTTGTTTACAATCAGATCTGGGAGGACCCCGACGTCGATCTGGAAGCCCTGGCGCTCAAGCCGCATCACCGGCTGATCACGATTGCGTCTGCGGGCTGCAACATCCTCAATTATCTCGCTGCCGATCCGAAGCAGATCGTCGCCGTAGATCTCAATCCCAATCACGTCGCACTGACGCGCCTCAAACTGGCGGCGCTCGCTTACCTTCCTTCTCACGAAGATTTTTTCCGCTTCTTCGGCACCGCCAACGACAAGATCAATCGCGATACCTACGATGAATTTCTGCGCCCGAAGCTCGACCCCGAGACGCGGAAATACTGGCAGAAGCACATTCCGCTGCAGGGCCGGCGCATCAACATGTTTTCGCGCAACCTTTATCGCTACAGCCTGCTGGGCCGCTTCATCGGGATCCTGCACACGGTTGCCCGCCTGCACGGCAAGAAACTCGATCGCATCGTGAACGCACGCACGCCGGCCGAACAGCGCGCGCTGTTCGATCGGACGATCGCGCCGCTGTTCGATTACAAGTCGATCCAGTTCCTGTCGCGCTCGCCAGTGTCGCTTTACGCGCTCGGCATTCCGCCCGCGCAATATGACGAATTGGTGGCAGCGTCCCACGGCAATCCGGCAGCGATCCTGCGCCAGCGCGTGGAACGGCTCGCCTGCGACTTTCCCATGAGCGGCAATTATTTCGCGTGGCAGGCATTCGCCCGCAGCTACGATATCGAACATCGCGAAGCAGTCCCCGCGTATCTGCGCCGCGAGGTCTACGATATCATCCGTACACGGACCGATCGGGTGGACGTCCACCATGCCTCTCTGACCGATTTCCTCAAGACCCAGCCGCCGCAGTCGCTGCACCGCTACGTGCTGCTGGACGCGCAGGATTGGATGACGCCCGAGGTCCTGGCCGCGCTCTGGCAGGAAATCGATCGCACAGCGGATACGCGCGATGCGAGGGTCATATTCCGGACTGCAGGCGCCGATTCGCCCTTGCCCCGCAAACTGCCGCCCGACCTGCTGGCACCCTGGCAGTATCTCGAGCGGGAAAGTGTCGCCTTCCATGCGCAGGACCGGTCGTCGATCTATGGCGGCTTCCATGTTTACTGTCGTCGGCCGCTCTCCTGACGCCGATGTCGCGCCACTTGCCCGCGACCGATCACGCGGCGCTGATGGACCGGGTCTATCGGCGTCAACGCTATGTCTATGATTTTACTAGAAAATACTATCTTTTCGGGCGCGACAGGCTGATCCGGGAACTGGCGCTGAAGCCCGGCGACAGACTGGTTGAGGTCGGCTGCGGGACGGCTCGCAATCTCATCAAAATCGCGCGGCGATATCCGGGGGTAGCCTTGTTCGGGCTCGATGCGTCGCAGGAAATGCTGAAAAGCGCGGCCGAAGCGGTCGCCTGCGCCGGCCTGGAACATCAGATCAGACTGGTTCATGGCTATGCCGAAAACCTGAATCCCGCCGCATTCGGCGAAAGCGGGGCCTTCGACCGAGCCATTTTCTCCTACAGCCTGTCGATGATCCCGGATTGGCGGCAGGCACTGGCAGCGGCCGGGGAGGCTCTCCGCGATACCGGCAAGGTTCATGTCGTCGATTTCGGCGATTTGACAGGCTTGGGACGATTCGGCGCGACGTGCTTACGGGCCTGGCTGGCGTTGTTTCACGTCGAACCCAGAGTGGAGATTCTACGCGGGGTAGAGCGGCTTTCCGCCGGAAATGCGGCCGGAAAAGACGAACTTTGGATCGCAGCCGGGCGCTATGCTTTTTTGTGGACTTGTCCAAAAGCGCGCATTTGCGCCCTCGCAACAATGGATGTTGCAGCCCGGTAACAGCCGGTCGGGAATCCCATCATGGCGCAGCCCGCGCTAGAGCCGGCGATGGACAATTCGGCTGGAAATCCTTCACAATGCGGTTGATACAGGTTTGGTATCCCGAACGATATGGTGGGGGTTCCTGCCCGTCGGTGCTTCAAACGAGGGTTAAAGATGAAAATTAGGATGATCGCCCTTGCGGGCGTGGCCGCGCTGGCCCTGACGGGCCCGGCAGCGGCAAGCGATGCGACCGGCTGGTATCTCGGCGTGGCTGCGGGCTACGACCACATGGGGAATATCAAGGTCCGCGATATCGAAGAAACCACGCCACCCACCGAGACCGACGACATTATCGGCACGAAGGACGGCGGTCTGTTCACCGGAACATTCGGCTACAAGTTCCACGATCATATTCGCTTCGAAGGCGAAATCGGGTGGAGCAGTCACAGCATCGATACGACGACGATCTACCCCTTCACCTACGCCGGACATACCAACACGTTGTCGTCCTTGGCCAACGTCTTCTACGACTATCCGCTGTCCGAAAAATGGACTCTCTCGATCGGTGCGGGTGGCGGTATCGGAAGAAACTGGACGGACATCAGCGACGGCTCGATCGCGCTCGCCGACGGTTCGCGCGACGGCTTCATGTGGCAAGGCGATGTGGGCATGGCTTACTCGCTGACGCACAATCTCGATATCACCGTGGATTGGCGCTATCGCTCGCTCTCGGTCAACAAGGATTATCCGACGTCGTTCGAGTACTGCACCAACTTGTGCGTGCTGGATAGCGTAAAAGTCACCGAGCTGAACGATCAAGCCGTGCTGGTCGGCCTCAGGTGGTATCTCGAATCGGCGCCACCTCCGCCTCCCCCGCCGCCACCGCCGCCTCCCCCGCCGCCGCCTCCGGTCGTGGCGCCGCCGCCGGTCAAAACCTTCATCGTCTTCTTCGACTTCAACAAGTCGAACCTGACGGCCGAAGCGCTCTCCGTCGTGCAGGAAGCCGTGAAGGTCGCCAAGGCGAACGGCTTCGTGAAGGTGATGGTGACGGGCCACACCGACACCGTCGGCTCGGACAGCTACAACCAGGGCCTCTCGGTCCGTCGCGCAGAAGCCGTCAAGGACGAAATGACGCGCGAAGGCATGGACGGCTCGACGATCTCGATCGAAGGCAAGAGCTTCCACGATCCGCTCGTGCCGACGGGACCGGGTGTGCGCGAACCGCAGAACCGGCGTGCCGTTATCGATCTGGGCGGCTGACGGCCCAGACGAAAGTCCTGAAAATCAAGGAAAGGGCGGACCTCGGTCCGCCCTTTTTCTTGGGACCGGGCTGTTCGGCCTATAGGTGGGACAGCACCGCACAGCACCGCGCGGGCCTGCTCGGTAACTCTTCATCAATGTTGCCGGTGGGGCACACGCCTGCGGAATTCGCCGGTAAAGGCAAAGAAACGGACATCGCTTCTCTACTTTCGGCACCCGGGGAGTTATAGAGGAAGGGTATCCGGGACGGCTGGATTTCGATTCCTGGCCCGTCGGTGCTTCAAACGGGGGTTAAAGATGAAAATTAGGATGATCGCCCTTGCGGGCGTGGCCGCGCTGGCCCTGACGGGCCCGGCAGCGGCAAGCGATGCGACCGGCTGGTATCTCGGCGTGGCTGCGGGCTACGACCACATGGGGAATATCAAGGTCCGCGATATCGAAGAAACCACGCCACCCACCGAGACCGACGACATTATCGGCACGAAGGACGGCGGTCTGTTCACCGGAACATTCGGCTACAAGTTCCACGATCATATTCGCTTCGAAGGCGAAATCGGGTGGAGCAGTCACAGCATCGATACGACGACGATCTACCCCTTCACCTACGCCGGACATACCAACACGTTGTCGTCCTTGGCCAACGTCTTCTACGACTATCCGCTGTCCGAAAAATGGACTCTCTCGATCGGTGCGGGTGGCGGTATCGGAAGAAACTGGACGGACATCAGCGACGGCTCGATCGCGCTCGCCGACGGTTCGCGCGACGGCTTCATGTGGCAAGGCGATGTGGGCATGGCTTACTCGCTGACGCACAATCTCGATATCACCGTGGATTGGCGCTATCGCTCGCTCTCGGTCAACAAGGATTATCCGACGTCGTTCGAGTACTGCACCAACTTGTGCGTGCTGGATAGCGTAAAAGTCACCGAGCTGAACGATCAAGCCGTGCTGGTCGGCCTCAGGTGGTATCTCGAATCGGCGCCACCTCCGCCTCCCCCGCCGCCACCGCCGCCTCCCCCGCCGCCGCCTCCGGTCGTGGCGCCGCCGCCGGTCAAAACCTTCATCGTCTTCTTCGACTTCAACAAGTCGAACCTGACGGCCGAAGCGCTCTCCGTCGTGCAGGAAGCCGTGAAGGTCGCCAAGGCGAACGGCTTCGTGAAGGTGATGGTGACGGGCCACACCGACACCGTCGGCTCGGACAGCTACAACCAGGGCCTCTCGGTCCGTCGCGCAGAAGCCGTCAAGGACGAAATGACGCGCGAAGGCATGGACGGCTCGACGATCTCGATCGAAGGCAAGAGCTTCCACGATCCGCTCGTGCCGACGGGACCGGGTGTGCGCGAACCGCAGAACCGGCGTGCCGTTATCGATCTGGGCGGCTGACGGCCCAGACGAAAGTCCTGAAAATCAAGGAAAGGGCGGACCTCGGTCCGCCCTTTTTCTTTGTGCGCAAGCCCAGAGGAAATGCTCGAGCAAAGGCGCGCGGCACATGACGGCGCCGCTGTGGCCCGTTGGCTGGAGGTCTACGAACTCAAGCGCGCTTCACTACTTGCCGCCAGGTCCAGGCGGCGACGCAGGCTGCGGCGGCGGATTGTCGGGGAATGTCAACGGAGGGCTGCCACCCGGCACGGGAAGGTCCGGGAATATGCGGCCATTGCCCGGTTGTGCATCTGCCGGCGCGCCGCCGTTCAGGTTCGCCAGCCTCAGCGGATTGGGCTTCGGCACCACATTCGGCGCCACCTTCGCGCCTACCAAGCCCACCGCGACCTTGATCTCGCAGGAATCGACAGGACTCGGATCGTTCACGGGAATGCCCGACACGAAGTTCGCCAAAGTCGGTCTCTGCGGGCCCAGCGCCGCGGCAAAAACTTCGCCGGCTTCGCGGCAGTAATCCGGATTGTTCTTGATGCTGCGCATCGACGAATTGTTGGCGAGCCGCGTCTTGAAGGCGTGGTATTCGGCTTCTCCTCTGCCCGGGCCGAAAAGGCGCTTGAACATGCGTTCGAGCGTTGCATCGGACGAGCGCAGCTCGGCGCTGTAGCCGGTCTGGAACGCGTTGAAATTCGAGATCTCGTTGCAGGTCAGCGCGGCGACCATCAGTTCCTGCTGGATTGCCGCGGCCTGGATGGCGGTAACCTCCACCGGCTTGGCGCATTTCGGCACCGCCAATGCCCCGCTTGCCGCCATCACTGCCGAAATCGCGACTGCCCCTACCCCGAGGTAACGTCCCATGGCCCACCGTCTCATTGTTGGCTGCAAACCTCACCCTAGCATTGTGGTTTGAAAGGCGCGAATCTCTAAGCGTTTCTTCCTTAAGGCAAAGACAATGACATCACGCTCCGGCCTGGACCGGCCAGCAGCCTCCGCCGTCGATCTTTCCGGCGAAAAGGTTCATTGGGACCTCAAGGGAGCTATGTCCTATGGCGACTATTTGCATCTCTCGGAGCTTCTGAACTGCCAGCGGCCGCTCAGCGGCCAGCACGACGAGACCCTGTTCATTGTCATCCACCAGGCCTCGGAGCTCTGGATCAAACTATGTCTCCACGAAATTGCCGGCGCGATCCGCCAGATCCGGGCGGACGAATTGGGGCCGGCCTTCAAGATGATGTCTCGAGTCGCGCGGGTGCAGGTCAATCTGATCCAGTCCTGGGAAATTCTCTCGACCATGACCCCGTTCGACTATTCGAGCTTCCGATCGGCGCTGGGAAAGTCCTCGGGATTCCAGTCGTTCCAATATCGCATGCTGGAGTTCCGGCTCGGCAACAAGAACCGGCAAATGGCCCTCGTATACGAAGCCCCCGGCGAGATCGCGTCGGCGGTGCAGGCGGCGCTGACGGCGCCCAGCATCTACGATGAAGCGCTGGCGCTGCTCGCGCGGCGCGGACTGCCCGTGCCGGCCCACAAGCTCGAACGCGATTTCGCGGAGCCCTATATTGCCGACCCGCTGGTGATGGAGGCTTGGCGCCAAGTCTATCGCGATGCCGAAAAGCACTGGGACCTGTATGAGCTCGCCGAGAAGCTGGTCGATCTCGAATACCGTTTCCAGCTCTGGCGCTACACCCATATGAAGACCGTGGAGCGGATCATCGGATCGAAGCCCGGAACAGGCGGTACGTCCGGCGTCAATTATCTCAAAAAGGCGATGGATTTGCGCTTCTATCCCGAGCTGTGGGACGTGCGAACGGAAATCTGATGCGATTGCGGTCGGGCCGGGCTAAGCCGCTCTCTGAAACTGGAGGTTCGTTTGGGCGCGCTGTCGCACATTCGCGTGTTGGATTTGAGCCGGGTGCTCGCGGGGCCTTGGGCGACGCAGATCCTGGGCGATCTGGGCGCCGAAATCGTCAAGATCGAGAAGCCGGGCGAAGGCGACGAAACGCGCGCATTCGGACCGCCGTTTCTGAAGACAAAAGACGGCGCGCGCGGAGATGCGACCTATTTCCTGTCCGCCAACCGCAACAAACAATCGGTCACCATCGATTTTTCGAAGCCGGAAGGTGCTTCGCTCGTCAAACGTCTGGCGCGGCGATCCCATGTCGTGGTGGAGAATTTCAAGACGGGCACGCTCGCGAGATATGGCCTCGATTACGCGGCGCTCTCGGCCGAAAATCCCGCGCTCGTCTACTGCTCCCTGACCGGCTTCGGTCATGATGGTCCGTATAAAGACAAGGCCGGATATGACTATTTGATCCAGGGCATGGGCGGTTTGATGAGCATCACCGGCCAGCCAGACGGCACGCCGGGCGCCGAGCCGATGAAAGTGGGCGTGGCAGTCTCGGACCTGTTCACCAGCCTCTACACGACCATCGCGATCCTCGCGGCGCTCATACATCAGGAGAAGACGGGCGAAGGCCAAGCGATCGACATGGCGCTGTTCGACTGCCAGGCGGCGGCGCTTGCCAATCAGGCCGGCAATTATCTGGTGGGCCGCACCGCGCCGACCCGGCTCGGCAATGCGCATCCCAACATTGTGCCTTACCAGGTATTTCCGACGGCCGACGGACATCTGATTCTTGCAATCGCAAACGATCGTCAGTTCACGCGCTTCTGCCGCGCGGCGAATATCGATCAACTCGCAAGCGATCCGCGCTTCATCGCCAATGCCGACAGAGTCGGCAACCGCGAAATTATCGTCGATCTGCTCAAGCCCGTTCTTGCTTCGCGCACAACGGCGGACTGGATTGCGCGGCTGGAAGCAGCCGACGTGCCTTGCGGTCCGATCAATACGATCGGCGAGGTCTTCGCCGATCCGCAGGCGATCGCCCGCGGCCTGACGATTTCGATGGCGCATGCCGCCGCAGGACCCCTCGATCTCGTGGCAAGTCCGATCCGGCTCACCAAGACTCCTCCGGAATACCGCTCCGCGCCGCCGATTCTCGGTCAGCACACGGACGACGTGCTTAACGGCGTGCTCGGGCTTTCACCAATCGAGATAGAAAAGTTGCGATCGCGCGGCGTGGTCTGACAATCCGCAACCAAGCGTTAGCAAAGAGCGTTGATGCTGATGAGGTCGGCAGGTACGCCATGCGCACGGGTTCGTCAGTTTTGTTGGTTCTTGCGGCGCTGACAGCCTCGGCCGCCGCGCGTCCCCCTTCGCCTCCGGCGACGCCGATGCCCGCGCAGCACGACTTCGAGGTCGATCGCGCCGCCTCCCGCATCGACTTGCCGTCCCAAGACGCGTTTCTGTATCGGCACGAGCACGGCGACGACTCCGATACGCTCATGCTGGGCAACCCACGTACCCATCCCGCACCTGTCGGCGCTTCGGGGCCCTCGATCACAATCGGCTCGTTCCATGCCGAATTCGGCGGAACCGGCGACCGCGTCCATCTCGCGCATTATACGCTCGTCGGTGTCCGCGTGATGGGCGGAACCGTGTCGGGAACAATCGACGGGCGCTCGGCCCGGGTCGCCATCCACTGGTAACGAAGCCCTCTGTCAGGCCGCCTCTTTTCCATCGGGTCCGCTTGCAGTATTGGTGCGCGCCCGAAGGCGAGCCTCGCACGGGTCCTTGAGGTGCAATCGATGTCGTACAAAGTGGCCGTCGTGGGCGCGACCGGTAATGTGGGTCGCGAAATGCTGACCGTTCTCTCCGAACGCCTGTTTCCCGCAAGCGAAGTGGTGGCTCTGGCGTCCACCAGTTCGACCGGAACGGAAATCTCGTTCGGCGACGCCATCCTTAAAGTGAAGGCGCTCGACCATTACGATTTCAAAGGCACCGACATCGTGCTGATGTCGGCCGGCTCCGTCGTGTCGAAGGAGTGGGCGCCGAAGATCGCCGAGCAGGGCGCCATGGTGATCGACAACTCGTCCTTCTGGCGCATGGACCGCGACGTGCCGCTGGTCGTGCCGGAAGTGAATGCCGCGGTGCTCGAAACCGATATCAGGAAAGGCATCATCGCCAATCCCAATTGCTCGACCATCCAACTCGTGGTGGCCCTCAAGCCGCTGCACGACGCGGCGCATATCAGGCGCGTGGTGGTGTCGACGTATCAATCGGTGTCCGGTGCGGGAAGGGAGTCGATGGACGAATTGTTCCGCCAGACGCGCGCGGTTTTCGTCGCCGATCCGATCGAGACAAAACTGTTCACAAAACAGATCGCCTACAACGTCATCCCGCATATCGATGTCTTCCTCGATTCCGGCCTCACCAAGGAAGAATGGAAGATGATGGTGGAGACGCAGAAGATTCTCGACCCCGATATTCAGCTCACCGCGACTTGCGTGCGCGTGCCCGTGTTCATCGGCCATGCCGAAGCCGTCAATATCGAATTCGACAATCCGATCACGGCCGATCGCGCGCGCGGGATTCTGCGCGCGGCCCCGGGAGTGCTGGTCGTCGACAAGCGCGAGGACGGCGGTTATGTGACACCGGTCGAAGCCGCCGGCGAAGACGCAACCTATGTCTCGCGCATCCGCAAGGACCCCACCGTCGAGAACGGGCTTTCGATGTGGATCGTGGCGGACAATCTGCGCAAAGGAGCGGCCCTCAACGCGGTGCAGATCGCCGAATGCCTGATCAACCGCAAGCTTCTGAAAAAAGCCGCATGAGCCGCGCCATGACGCAATCCGAATTCGAAGCGCTGGTGGCGCGCCTGGGTGCGGCGGCGACGAAAGGGGACGGCGAGGCGTTCGCCGCCTGTTTCACGGAAGACGGCGTCTATCACGACTACATCTACGGCCCGCACAAAGGCCGCGACTCCATCGCCGACATGCTGGAGAACCTGTTTCATCGCGATGCCGCAGATTACGACTGGCGATTCTTCGATCCCATCACGAACGGCCGGATCGGCTATGCCCGTTCTCTGTCGCGCTTCGTGTCGACGATTCCCGCCTTCAAGGGCCGCCGTGTGGTGATCGACGGCACGAGCCGCTTCGTTCTGAAAGACGGACTGATCGGCGAATACCATGAAAGCGTCAATGGCGGCGTCGCCATGGCGCAGCTGGGAGTCGAAGGCGCGCGCATGGAAAAAGTGTTTCGCCGCTGGGCCGACCGCCTTCTCGCCGAACCCGAGGCGGCTGATTACGCCAAGGGCTTTCGCGAGTAGCGTTGCCGCCGGACACGCGCGATTCAGGCCGACCGTTCGATTTGGACGAATTTTAAAGGCGGCTCGACAAGCGCGTCTTGCTCCGCCGGCAGCAACATCTCCCTGGAGCCCGCACTCGCCGAAAGAATATGAAACACGCTTGCGGTCCCACGCGCGAGCGCATCGGACGAAACCCGACCGGATAGTCTTGCGGCAAGGAACAAGGCCGCGAACAGATCGCCCGCGCCGTGCGGCGCTGATTCAAGGCGCGGCGTCGTGGCGAGCCACGCCTCTGCGCCTTCAACGACCAGCGCACCGATGCGATCTCCCGCCGGTACCGATGTCACGACAACGACCGGACGATCCAGTTGTTTGGCCGCGGCCAGGGCATCCCCCGTGTCTTGGATCACAACGCCGGTCAGACTCGAGAGCTCAAAAGCATTCGGCGTGACGATGTCGGCAAGCGGCAACAATTTTTGTGCCATCGCGTCCGCCACTCCGGGCTTTGCATAGGTACGGCCGCCATCGCCGAACACCGGATCGAGGCAATAGAGCGCTTGCGGATTGGCCGCCTTCACGCGGCGCACCGCATCGGCAACCACATTCGCCTGATCGGCATGGCCGAGATAACCGGACAGCACGGCATCGCATCGGCCGAGCCAGCCATTGCCGTCGAGCCCATCGATCAGCCGGCGCATCAGGCCCGTATCGGTCGCCTCGCCTTCGACACGCGCATAACCCGCATGGCTCGAAAGAAGAATCGTGGGGATGGTCCAGGCTTCGAATCCAAGCCTTTCCAGTGCGAAACGCGCCGCGCGATTTCCCACGTGGCCGTAAACGACTTCCGACTGGATCGAGAGCAGATTCATGATGCGCGCCGGCAGGAATCCGTCATGTCCCCCGGCGGGTGGATCGGACGCGGCCCAAAAACAGCATCAAAATCCGGCAAACAAGCCTCCCTCGGCGAAGCGGGCCATTGTGCCCCATCCCATGACAAATGGGACGCGCGAAAATCGGCTTTCGGACGGCTTGGCGGCTTTCCACCGGTGCCGTAAGTCTGTGGCAGCCTCCTGTTCGGGAAGATCATGAATCCTGCCATCCGCCCGCGCCGTTCGGTTCTCTATATGCCCGGCTCCAACGCCCGCGCGCTCGAAAAGGCCCGCGCGCTGCCGGCCGACGCGCTGATCCTCGATCTCGAGGACGCCGTGGCGCCGGACGCCAAGGACCTCGCGCGCAATCAAGTCTGCGAAGCGGTCAAAGCGAAGGGCTTCGGCAAGCGGGAAGTCGTAATCCGGATCAATGCGCTTTCGACCCCCTGGGGTCGCGCGGATCTCGCCGCTGCCGTCGAGGCCGGCCCGGACGCGATCCTGGCCCCCAAGATCTCCGCGGCGAGCGACCTGGCGGCCATCGACGCGCCATTGGAGGGCCGTGCCATCGCATTGTGGGCGATGATGGAAACGCCGCTGGCCATCCTCAAGGCGGCCGAGATCGCGGGAGCCGGTGGGAAGCTCGCCTGCCTGGTGATGGGCACCAACGATCTGATCAAGGAATTTCACGGGGTGCACACGCCGGACCGCCAGAATCTGGCAGCCGCGCTCGGTATCTCGGTTGCGGCGGCGCGCGCATTCGGGCTCGCCATCATCGACGGCGTCTATAACGACATCGCCAACGCAGCCGGTTTCCTGGAGAGTAGCAAGCAGGCTCGCGCCTTCGGCTTCGACGGCAAGACCCTGATCCATCCCTCCCAACTCGAACCCTGCAATCAGGTGTTCGCGCCGTCTCCGGAAGACGTGGAAGCCGCACGCAAGATCATCGCGGCGTTCGACCTGCCCGCGAACAAGGGCAAAGGCGCCATCGCACTCGACGGCCGCATGGTCGAATTGCTGCATGCCGAGATTGCCCGCAACACGGTCGCACTCGCCGACGCCATCGCGGCTTTGGCCGCCGAGTGACGCCATGAAAACCAATAGCGGCAATTTCTTCGAGGATTTCCGGCTCGGACAAAAGCTTGTTCACGCCACGCCGCGCACGCTGACTACTGGGGACGCCACGCTCTACACGGCGCTCTACGGTTCGCGCTTTGCGCTGCAGTCCTCCGATACGTTCGCGCAATCTTTGGGATACAAGCGCGCGCCGCTCGACGACCTGCTCGTCTTTCACACCGTGTTCGGCAAGAGCGTGCCCGATATCTCGCTCAATGCGGTCGCCAATCTCGGCTATGCAGAGGGCCGCTTCCTGAAGCCGGTCTATCCCGGTGCCACGCTCTCGGCCGCCTCAGAAGTGATCGGCCTCAAGGAAAATTCGAACAAGCAGACGGGTGTGGTCTACGTCCGCACGGACGGTGTCGACGAGACGGGCGACAAAGTTCTTTCCTATGTGCGCTGGGTGATGGTGCGAAAGCGCGATCAGGACGCGCATGTCGCCGAGGCGCACGTCCCAAAGCTCGCCGTTATTGTCGAGCCCACGGCGATTTCACTTCCGGCAGAAATCGGTTTCGCGAAATTCGATTGCGCTCAATCCGGCAGTCGACATTTCTGGGATGACTACCGAACTGGCGAAATGATCGATCATGTCGACGGCGTCACTGTCGAAGAAGCCGAGCACATGATGGCGACGCGGCTTTATCAAAACACCGCGAGGGTGCATTTCAATCAATTCGCGGAATCAAAGGGCCGCTTTGGCCGCAGGTTGATCTATGGCGGCCATGTCATCAGCCTTGCGCGTGCGATTTCGTTCAACGGGCTCGGCAACGCGGTGACGATCGCGGCAATCAATGGCGGAAGGCATGTGAATCCACTGTTTGCCGGCGACACCGTCTTCGCATGGTCGCAGGTCCTCGATAAGCAGCGTGTTGCGGACCGCAAAGATTGCGCCTTGTTGCGGTTGAGGCTTGTGGCGACGAAAAATCTTCCCTGCGCCGCACATCCCGACAAGAACGCCGATGGGCAATTTCCGGACGACATCATTCTCGATTTCGATTATTGGGCTCTCATGCCCTGCCGCGTCTGATGCCGGCATTCGATCTCTATCGCGCGCGGGTCAAAAAGGGCGAGCTCACGCTCGATGTCGCGCAAATTGCCGCGGCGAAGAAGCTTGAGTCGCTCGCGGGTGCGCTCAATTCCTATCGTCCCGGCCGCGGCTGGTTCGGGCCGCGCAAACCACCGCGCGGAATCTATATCTGGGGCGATGTCGGCCGCGGCAAATCCATGCTGATGGATCTCTTCTTCGCGGCCGCCCCCACACCCTTGAAACGGCGCGTCCATTTCAACGCCTTCATGGTCGAAACCCACGCACGCATTCACGAGCGGCGCAACCTCGATCCACGCACGCGCGCGCGACGGCCGGAATATGTACGAGAGGCCGGCGACGATCCGATCGCGCCGGTCGCGCACGCCATCGCCAACGAAGCGACGCTCTTCTGCTTCGACGAATTCCAGGTGACCGATGTGGCCGACGCGCTCATCCTTGGCCGTCTGTTCGAGCAGCTTTTCGCGCGCGGCGTGGTGATCGTGGCGACCTCGAACAACGCGCCGTCGCGGCTCTATGAGGGCGGACTCAACCGGCAGCTCTTCCTGCCGTTCATTGCGCTGCTCGAAAAGCGACTCGACATCGTGGAGCTGAACGGTCCGCTCGACTATCGGCTGCAGCGCATGGAAGGCATGCCGCTCTATATGACGCCACTGGGATCGGAGGCCGATGCGGCGATGGATAGCGCCTGGCGCCGCCTGACCGATACCGCGAAGGGCGAGACGCGGACCCTCGCCGTGCTCGGTCGCGCGCTTCGCGTCCCCCAGGCCGCGAATGGCGCGGCGCGTTTCCTGTTCGACGATCTGTGTGTGCAGCCTCTGGCCGCGGCGGACTATCTCGCGATCGCACAGGCCTTTTCGACGTTGTTCATCGATCGCATCCCGGTCATAGGCCCGGAGATGCGCGACGCCGCGCGGCGCTTCGTCGTGCTGATTGACACTCTGTACGACGAAGGCGTGAAGCTTGTCTGTTCGGCAGCCGCGGCGCCGGACAAACTCTATATCGATGGCGATGGCGCGGATGCGTTCCGGCGCACGGCATCCCGCCTTGTCGAGATGCAGACCCGCGACTACCTTAAGCGCGGTCGCGGCAAACGCAGTTCGGCGTCATGAACGGTCTTTATCAGGTCAGTGCGCTCGTTCTCGGCGGCCTTCTGATCTACGGTTTTCGTTACCGGATTCTGGATCGGCTTCGCCGTTTCGACCAGCGCAACATCGCGCGCCAGCGCCAGGACATGGAAGATCGCCGCGATCGTTTCGCACACTACAAGCACACGCTACGGCTGGCCGAAGAGCAGGTGGAAGAGATCGGTGAAATCAAAGTGCTGGACGAACGCACTGGCGACCCCGTCACGCGCTTTGTATTCGAGGGCGAGACGTTTGCTTCGCGAGACGAAGCCGAGTCTGTGCGCAACGAAAAGATCGTCGCCAAGGCGCGTGAATTCTATATGGAACTGCCGGCGGCGCTGGCCGCGCGCGGCAAGGACAAGCTGAATTAAAGCGTTTCAGATCTCAGCGGAAGCCCGCGTTTGCGATACATTTGGCGCATTCGCTTCACGTCGCGGGCCGCAAGCCGATACTGTGCAGTAAGCTCGCATATCGCGGATCGGAGCGCATGCCGTCGAACTCCGGCGAGCACAGGATGGACAGCGTGTCGAGGTCGTGCTTGCGGTAGGCCTCGTGCAGCGAAGCAAAAGCCGCATCCGTCTGGCCGAGCGCCGCCTGATCGAGCGCAGTGGAATATGAGGGTTGCAGGTAAAAGCGGCGCTCTGCCAGCGTCTCTTCCAGAAAGCCGCGTGGCCCCGAGCGCGCATAGGCATCTGCGATCTGATCGACGGCGGTGGGTCCGAAAAAGCGGTCGTCAAGCCGCGCGGCGATGCGCATTTCTGCGATGGCTTTGTCGAAGACGCCGAGTCTGCGCCAGGCCATGGCCGCTCCGCCATGCGGCTGCGAAAAAGCCGGATCGATGGCTTCGGCCTTCGTGTATTCTTCGATGGCCTTTCGATAGTCGCGCGCATTCTGCAGAATTTGTCCGGCCTGGTGATGGATGATCATGGAGAAGGGATCGAGCTCCTCGGCCTTTCTCACTTCCGCAATCGCTGCTTCGTGCCGTCCCGTCACCGAAAGCACTTCGGCATACCATTGATGCGCTGTCGCGAAATTCGGATTGAGGGCGAGCGCGCGGCGAAATTCGCGCTCCGCACCCGCAAAATTCCAGTCTTTCAGGAACAGAACATAGGCCATTGAGCAGTGCGCTTCCGCCAGCTGCCCATCCAGCGCGAGCGCATGCGCCGCCGCCGAGCGCGCCTTTTCGAGCGTGCCGGAATCGGCCGTGCTGCTGTAAAGACTGTCCAACAGATAAGTATCGGCGAGACCCGCATAGGCCAGCGGATTGGCCGTATCGGCCGTCACCGCGGCCTTGAAATACATTTCGGCCTTGCCCAGTCCGTCCGGGGTTCGTTTGTTCCAGTAGTAACGGCCTTGCAGATAGTCTTCGAACGATTCCGGCGATACCGCGTGCCGACCCGCAAAATACTGCTTTTCGAAAGGCGTCAATTGCACGCCAATCTGGGCGGCGATCTCTTCCGCCAGTTCCTGTTGGATGGATGTGGCGTCGCCCATGTCGCGTTCGAGGACGTCGGCCCAGATATGCCGGTCATGCCGCGCATCCAGGAGCTGCACATTCACGCGAATGCCGTTCGGCGTCCGCATGACCGACCCTTCCACGACGGCATCCACGTCGAGCTCGGCGGCGATCGTCGAGAGGGGTTTACGCGTGTCGGCGTATTGCTGAACCGACGTATACGAGACGACCCGTAGGGAACTTATGCGGGCGAGATCCGTGATGAGCTCGTCCGTCATGCCCTGCGCGAGATAATCCTGCCTGTTGTCGCCGGTCATGTTGTGGAGCGGCAACACTGCAATGGCGCGGATGGCCATGTGATCGCCCCTTGGCGCGAAAAGCAGAAGCCCTGTCCCGACCAGCGCCAATGCGACCAATACGGCCGTCGGCACTCGCCATTTCCGCCAGCCGCCGGGCGTCGTGATGGTTTCGGGTTCGGCGCGCGCCGGCACCGTGCCGATGGCAGGCTGGACCGGCACCGGATTCGGCTCGATCGCCTCGTCCGTCGATCGCTTGAGCCAGCGTGCCAGCTCGTCGGTATAGCCGAACACCTTTGCGCCGGCGCCGCCCGGCACCCGATGCACGGGCAGCCCACGGTCCTTCTCCCAGCGGCGGACGGTGCTTTCGTCCGAATCGAAGAAGGCGGCGATTTCCTTCCAGGAGCCGAGACGCCGGTTCTCGTGTTCGTTGCCCGCCTGCATGGCCCCCGACACGCCCACTTTTCCCGCAGATGCGCGCCGATGCGCGCAGAAACCCGTCGGGGAAATCCTGCCGATCAGGCACATTAATCGAACAGCAGCGGCTTGGGTAGCTCGGGGTCCCGGACGCCCTCATCCGCCAGCCACTTGGGAGATCACGACCATGACTAAGACTCAGCGCATTGGCCTGCGCCTTCTAACTGCATCGCTTCTCGCGACAACCTTGGGAGCTTCGCCCACCCTCGCGAAGGTGCCGCAGCCGCCCAAAAGCGACGGCAGCTCCGGCAGCTTCGACGCCCAGTTCGGCAACGGCCAATACGGGGGAGCCACTCTGGTAGCGTTCGATACCGATAATGGAGACGTCATCGAATATGTCGGGGGCGGGGACAGCGTCGCTTTCACCATTCCTCATGAGACCATCACCTATAACGGCCAGTCCGTTCCCGCTTACGAATTTTCCAGCTTCAATGTCGAGCCTTCGGTCAGCCTGACCATTGAGGGCACAGCACCCGCAGTGTTCCTGTCGCAAGGCAACATAAACATTGCGGGCCAGTTCAAATTTGCGAACACACCCATTGCAGGGGGAACTCCCAGCACCGGACTAAACGGCAATTATGACGGTGGACCAGGCGCCGGCGTGGGCGGCGGCGGCGGAGGCGAGGGTCCCGGCGGCGGGGCCTCGGCCTGTGTCAGCGTCTCATATACCGGCAGCGGCGGCGGCGGCGGCGGCAACTACTCCATCGGCCAACATGGCCTGAAGAACTACGAACCGAGTGACGCAGGAAATCAGGTTGACTATCCCGGCGGGCTGGCCGGACGCGCCGAGAGCACGACAAGACTTCAGGGCGGCGGCGGCGGCGGCGCTCCGGGTGGCGGAAACGCCAATGGCGAATACTGGGCTGGCGCACCGGGAGGAAGTGGAGGGGGTGCGGTGGTCTTCTCGACCCCCGGAACCTTTACGATCACGAGCTCGGGCGTTCTCGATGTCAGCGGCGGAGCCGGCGCGACCAACGACGGAAGCGGCAATCCCGGCAATTCCGGCGGCGGCGCAGGTGGAGACCAGTGGATTTTCGCGAAGGGCAGCTTCACGAATGCCGGCCAGATTTTACTCCATGGCGGTGCGGGAGGCGCGTACAAGGCGCCCAAAACCGCCTGCGGCAGCCAGCAGCCGGTCCCCGGCCCCAATGGCGGCTACGGATCGGGCGGTGTTCTGATAATCACTGCGCCGACGGTTGCCAATTCCGGCACCATCAATCTCTCGAGCGGCAACGGCACGTCCACGCCCAGTGGCGGGCTGCTCGATGCGAACGGCGTCACGATCAACAACACGGGAACCATCGAAGGCGCCAGGACGACGGAATAGCTTCAGCTGGTGTGAGTATTCGAACTTAATTGATCGGGGTCGAAGCGAGCAGATTCGCTTCGACCCCGATTTCGTCGTTAAGCCGCTTCGCCTTTCAGCAGCCGCGGCAGTTTGCCGATGTCGCCGCCGGCGTGGCGCATGAAAAAGCGGCGCAGCGGGCCGATGCCGTCCACGATTCCCATGCCCAAATCGCGCGCGATCCGTAGCGGCGCAATGTCGTTCGAGAACAGCCTGTTGAGCGCGTCCGTCGACGCGGCCAGCGTGAGGGAATCGAAGCGCCGCCAGCGCTCATAGCGCTGCAGCACATCGAGACTGCCGATATCGAGCCCGAGGCGCGCGGCTTCGATGACGACTTCCGTCAGCGCCGCCGCGTCCTTGAATCCAAGATTCAATCCCTGCCCCGCAATCGGATGGATGCCATGCGCCGAATCGCCGGCGAGCGCGAAACGCGGCCGCACGAAACCGCGCGCAAGATGGAAGCGCAGCGGATAGGACCAGCGTGGACCTTCCGCGTGAGTCGCTCCCAGATGCGCGCCGAAGCGCCGCGCGATCTCTGCGTTGAAGGCTTCGTCCGGCAATTTGAGCATTTCGGGTGCGATGTCTTCGCGTTCCGTCCATACCAGCGAGGACCGATTGCCGGTCATCGGCAGAATTGCGAACGGGCCCGACGGCAGAAAATGCTCATAGGCCGTGCCTTCATGCGGACGTTCGTGATGGACCGTCGCAACAATCCCCCATTGCGGATAAGACCAGCCGATCACGCCAAGACCCATATGCTCGCGCATGGGCGACTCGCGGCCGTCCGCGGCAATTGCGAGACGCGCGCGAATTTGCGCGCCGCCGGTCAGGCTAGCCGTGACGCCGGATGAGTCGGCTGCGAGATCGGCGAGCGCGGCCGGCGTGCGCAACTCGATGTTTTTCGACTTCGCGACGGCGGCATAAAGCGCCCGGCGGATGTGGCGATTCTCGGCGATCGAGCCCATCGGCTGGCCGATCTCGCGATGATCGAAATGCAGCGAGAACGGTGCAGGCGCCCGTCCGAGCTGCGCGTCGGTGACCAGGATGTCGAGAATGGGTTGCGAGTCGGGTGCCAGGTTTTTCCAGACACAAAGAGCCTCAAGCATGCGGATCGACGAATAGGATAGCGCGCTGACCCTGCCGTCGAAGCCGGAGTCGAGTGCGGCCGACGGCGGCACGGGATCCGCCACGATGACCGACAGCCCGCCCTGACCCAACGCCAGCGCAAGGGTGAGGCCGACCATGCCCCCGCCGCCCACAATCACGTCGGTGTCGAATTGCTGCGCCATTCGCTGCTCCGGGCGGCGGTTATAGCCGAAACGGCCACCGACCCGCAGCAAGGGTCGCGCGTGACTCATGTTCCGATATCACACTGATCATTTTCTAAGCGATTCTAGAAATTTGCATATGTTTTGTGCGGTGAACTCAAGATACGGCCGCCATCTGTCGGTCGCGCTACGCATAAAAAATTCCTTCAATTCAACGACTTACACCAATCTGTGGAAGGCGTCGCCGTGCGGCACGGTTCTTGATGAAGCGTTAACGCCGAACACAGTTCGGCGAGCAACGGAAGGATCAGCGATGAAGCTCATCACGGCGATTATCAAGCCATTCAAGCTGGACGAGGTGCGCGAGGCGCTTTCCGTCCTCGGCGTTCAGGGCATGACGGTCACGGAAGTCAAAGGCTATGGACGCCAAAAGGGACATACCGAGATTTATCGCGGCGCGGAATATGCCGTCAGCTTCCTGCCCAAGCTCAAGATCGAAGTGGCTGTGAAAACGGAGATGGCCGAGGCCGTCATCGACGCCATCACCGCCAAGGCAAAGACCGGACAAATCGGCGACGGAAAAATCTTCGTCACCTCGCTCGAATCCGTGGTGCGTATCCGTACCGGCGAAATCGATGGCGACGCGCTCTGAGGCGCTCGCCGCATTCCATTCACTCAATGGTGTCAATCAGGGGAGCTTGAGACGCATGCGAATTTCCACCATCACGCGCATCGGCCTGGGAGCAGCAGCAAGCATCGTCGCGCTGCTGGCCACTGCGAACACGGCCTTCGCCGCGGCACCACCCGATCCGCTCAACTCCGGCGATACGGCGTGGATGATCACATCGAGCGCATTGGTGCTGATGATGACCGTCCCGGGTCTCGCACTTTTCTACGGCGGCATGGTCCGCAAGAAAAACGTGCTGGCGACGTTGGCGCAGTCGTTCGGCGCCACCAGCATCATCACCGTGTTGTGGATGGTCATCGGCTATTCGATCGCTTTCACGCCTCATCCCAACGCGGCCGTCAATCAGTATATCGGCAGCTTCAACTACTTCCTGCTCGGGCCCATGGGATTGAAATCCATCAATCCGCTCGCCGGCTCGATTCCGGAATCCGTCTTCATGTTTTTCCAGATGACCTTCGCGATCATCACGCCTGCGCTGATCGCCGGCGCATTGGCCGACCGCATGAAATTTTCCGCCTTCATGTGGTTCATGTCGCTATGGCTGCTGCTGGTCTATTGCCCCATCGCCCATTGGGTGTGGGGCGGCGGCTGGCTCGGCACCCTGGGCGCGCTCGACTTCGCAGGCGGCACCGTCGTGCATCTGAACGCCGGCACCGCAGGCCTCGTCACCTGTCTCGTGCTGGGTCCGCGGATAGGGCTCGGCAACGAAAACATGGCGCCGCACAATCTCGTCTACAGTGTGATCGGCGCCTCGCTGTTGTGGGTCGGCTGGTTCGGCTTCAACGCCGGCTCTGCGGACAGTGCAGGCTACAACGCCGGCATGGCGGCCGCGGCCACGCAGATCGCGACGGCGGCGGCGGCCATGTCGTGGATGTGCGTCGAATGGCTTGTCGGCAAAAGGCCCAGCGTGCTGGGCATGATCTCCGGCGCGGTGGCCGGCCTCGTGGCGATCACCCCCGCGTCGGGCTTCGTCAATGCACAAGGCGCGCTGATCATCGGGCTGACCGTCGGCGTCGTCTGCTACTTCTCCTCGGTGTGGGTGAAGAAGTGGATCGGCTATGACGATGCGCTCGATGCCTGGGGCGTGCACGGCATCGGGGGAGCCTGGGGCGCGATGATGACGGGCGCGTTCGCGATGAAAGCGATCAACGCATCCGGCGCGCCGAATGGTGGCTGGCTCTATGACCACAACGCGCATCAGATGCTGATCCAGTTCTACGATGTCGCGTCCGTGTTCGTGTATTGCGCGGTCGGCACCTTCATCATCCTCAAAGTGATCGACTGGACGATCGGTCTCAGGGTTACGCCCGAAATCGAAGTCGAGGGTCTCGATATCAACCTCCACGGCGAAACCGTGCACGGCTGATTCCGGATCGGAGTACCGAGAGAGATCGGGGGCGCTCGCAAGGGCGCCCCTTTTCTTTTCGGTATTGCGGCCATGAAAATTTTGTCCGCGCGTTCCCGAACACCTCATGTAGGATGGCGCGCGATACTCCTACGACCGATGCATCACATGCCGCTTCCAGGCCGCCTTGCCGAGCTTCCGCCGGGATCGTTTGTCAGGCTTGCGAGCCTGCTTGACCCAGTGAAGCCCGGTGCTGTGCCGGTCAGCTTTGCAGTGGGCGATCCGCGCGGGCAGGTGCCTGCGTTCGTGACCGAAACCATCGCGCGCCACGCCCATCAGTTCGGCGAATACCCGCCCATCAGCGGGACCCAGGATTGGCGCGATGCGGCCGCATCCTGGATCGCAAGACGTTTCGTTCTGCCTGACGGAATGATCGATCCCGAACGCAACGTCCTGCCGCTCAACGGGACGCGCGAAGGGCTTTTCATGGCGCCGTTCATCGTCACGCCGGATTCGAAGGCCGGCGCGCGGCCTGTCATCCTGATCCCCAATCCGTTTTATCAATGCTATGCGGCGGCGGGGCTGGCGGCCGGCGCGGAACCGGTGTTCGTGCCGGCGCGAGCGGAAACCGGCTTCCTTCCGGATTTCGCTTCGCTTCCGACGTCGATTCTGGAGCGCACGGTCGCGGCATATCTCTGCTCACCCTCCAATCCCGAAGGCGCCTGTGCCGATGCTGCCTATTGGCGAACATTGTTCGCGCTTGCCGACCGGTTCGACTTTACGGTGTTCGCCGACGAATGTTACGGCGACATCTATCTCGGCAAGAAGCCGCTCAGTGCGTTGACCGCGCGCTTCGATGAAACGCGGAGCATCGACCGCCTTCTCACGTTTCACTCACTGTCGAAACGATCCTGCCTGCCGGGATTGCGATCGGGAATCGTCGCGGGAGATGCAAAGTCTATCGAGAAATTCCGCGCGCTCCGAACCGTGGCCGGTCCGCAGGTGCCCATGCCGATCATGGCAGCGTCTGCAGCCGCGTGGCGCGACGAAACCCATGTCGATGCCAATCGCGCGACCTTCGCCGAACGCTTTCATCTGGCCCATCGCCTGCTGGGCAATCGGGCCGGATTTCGTCTGCCCGATGGTGGTTTCTTCCTGTGGCTCGACGTGGGCGACGGCGAGGCCGCGACCCTGAGGCTATGGCGGTCGGCGGGCATTCGCGTGCTGCCCGGCGCCTATATGGGCCGCGAAACCGAGCCCGGAAAAACCCAGTCAAACCCTGGATTTCGATACATCCGAGTGGCGCTCGTTCACGAATTGTCAACCATTGAGGCCACACTCGGTAGGATGGGTGAAATCCTCAGCGAACAGGACCACGCGTGAGCCCGAGCCGATCGATGGGCGTCTACCAGCCGCGCACTCGTCGGGGCGCCATGACGGATGCGCTTGACGATGCGCGCCGCGCCATCGCGCGCGTGCTTCGCATTGCGATTTTGCGTGGCGCCGGCGCCACGCTTTGTCTTGCCTCGGTCGCGGCATTCGTCGCGCTCGCCAGCTATCACCACGCCGATCCCAGCCTGAACAATGCGACGGGCCTAGAGCCGTCAAATCTTTTGGGAGGACCCGGCGCGGCAGCTGCCGATCTGCTGCTCGAATGTCTGGGGTTCGCTGCCATCGCGTTCCTCGCGCCGCCTGCCGTGTGGGGCGCGCGCGCCTTGCGTGGACGCGGATTGAGCTATGCGTTGTGGCGCGCATTCGCATGGCCCGTCGGCACGGTCCTCGTCGCGGCCGGGCTGGGCGTTCTGCCGAGTCCCGTTGCGTTGCCTGCGAAGACCGGCGGCTGGATCGGCATCGCGGCAGCCGGCCTGTCTGCACATGTGGCGCAACGATCCGGCATGGCGTGGATCGGCATTGCGCTGCCGCTTCTGTTGCTGGTGGCGGGGTTGCCGTTGGCGTTCCTTGCGACCGGATTGAAGTTTCGTCCTATCCTGCGCGGCATCACGGCCGTGCCCGCTTTCTTCGTCTGGCTGGGCGGCATGGTCCACATGCCGGAGATGCTGACGCGCAAACGCTACGACCACAGCGACGAGGATGAACCGGATTCCGACATTGAGGCCGACGATCACGCTTACGGACTAAGCGTTGCGCCGGAGCCCATCGCAGGTCGCGCCGACGACGACCGCCGCTCGAACCGGGTCAAGCGCGAAGACGCGCGCAAAGGGCCGCCGAAACCGAAAACACCGCGCCAACCGGCCCTCAATCTGGCGGAAAGCGAATATCAGCTGCCCGCGTTGGGACTGCTCGCCGAACCGGTTCGCCTCCATGACGCAGCAGCCCTCACCGACGAAGCGCTCGAGGAAAATGCGCGCATGCTCGAAGCAGTGCTGGGCGATTTCGGCGTGCGCGGACGCATCATGGCCGTCAGGCCGGGCCCCGTGGTGACGCTTTACGAATTCGAGCCGGCCGCAGGCGTCAAATCCTCACGCGTCATCAGCCTCGCCGACGATGTCGCGCGTTCGATGAGCGCGGTCGCCGCCCGCATCGCCGTCATTCCCGGCCGCAATGTGATGGGCATCGAGCTGCCCAACCAGAACCGCGAGATCGTTTTCCTGCGCGAGATGCTGGCCAGCAACGAATATGAAAAAGCGCGCGCGCCGCTGATCCTGGCGCTCGGCAAGACGATCGGCGGCGAGCCCGTGATGGCCGATCTCGCCAAGATGCCCCATCTGTTGATCGCAGGCACGACCGGTTCGGGCAAATCCGTGGCGCTTAACACGATGATCCTGTCGCTGCTCTACCGTTCGCCCCCCGAGCAGACGCGCATGATCCTCATCGATCCCAAGATGCTGGAATTGTCCGTATATGAAGGAATACCGCATCTGCTGGCGCCCGTGGTGACTGATCCGCGCAAGGCGGTCGTCGCACTCAAATGGGCCGTGCGCGAAATGGAAGAGCGCTATCGCAAAATGTCGAAGCTGGGCGTGCGCGGAGTCGAAGCTTTCAACGACCGGGTGCGCAAGGCAAAGGAAAAAGGCGAAACTCTCAAGCGCACCGTGCAGACGGGTTTCGATCGCGAGACCGGCAAGCCCGTCTACGAAGACGAAGTGCTCGAACTCGAAGTGATGCCCTATATCGTCGTGGTGGTCGACGAAATGGCCGATTTGATGATGATCTCGGGCAAGGAGATCGAAGGCGCGGTGCAGCGCCTTGCGCAAATGGCGCGCGCAGCCGGCATTCATCTGATCGCGGCGACGCAGCGTCCGTCCGTCGATGTGATCACGGGCACGATCAAGGCGAACTTTCCTACCCGCATCAGCTTCCAGGTGACATCCAAGATCGACAGCCGCACGATCCTGGGCGAGCAGGGCGCGGAACAGCTGCTCGGGCATGGCGACATGCTTTACATGATGGCTGGCGGGCGCATTAAGCGCATTCACGGACCCTATGTGACCGATCACGAAGTCGAAGACGTCGTGCGCTTCCTGAAGACCCAAGGCACGCCGGATTATCTCGATGCCGTGACGGAAGAGCAGGACGAAGACGGCGAAGACCCTTATGCGCTGTACGGCGGCAACGGCGAGTCGGGAGACGATCTGTATGACAAGGCGCTCGCCATCGTCGCGCGCGACCGCAAGGCCACCACAAGTTACATCCAGCGCCGGCTGGAGATCGGATACAACCGAGCGGCCCGCCTGATCGAACGCATGGAAGAAGAAGGCGTCATCTCGAAACCCAACCATCAGGGTAAACGCGAAGTGCTGTTACCGGATCACAACAGGGAATGATCCTGCGCCATTAAGCCCGCTGCCGGCGCGGCCGGGGCTGTGGCCCCGCACCCCCCGACGCGATAGAATTCCCCATATCCAGCGGGAGGGGTCATGTCCTACATCGAAAGGTCGCTTGGTGCGGGCGAGAAGCTCGTCGCGCGGGCGCATTTTCACTGGTGGTACAGCCTGAAGGCCTGGCTCGCGCTCATCTTTCTCGGTTGGATCATTCTCGGCATCATCATTTTTTTCGACATGATGATCCGTAAGTGGACGACGGAGATCGGGGTCACCTCGACGCGCTTTGTCCAGAAGACCGGTTTTTTCAGACTGAAGACCAAGGAAATATCGCTGTCGAACGTCGAAGGCGTGAGCGTATCGCAAAGCTTCTGGGGTCGTTTGCTCAACTACGGCCATCTCGAAATCGAGGGAACGGGCGTGGGCGTCGTTAAAATTCCCGATATCGGCGATCCCGTCGGCTTCCGGCGTGCGCTCGAAACGGCGATGGAATCGGCGAAGAAATAGCGGTACAGGCGTCGCGTCGGAATCACGGCAGGTTCATTCGCCATTTTAGCGGGAGACTCAAAATGAATTTTCGTTTGATCGCGATGACAGCAGCATTCGCGGCCGCACTGGCGACATCCGCGCAAGCGGCAGGCAATGCCGCGAACGGCGCCGGCGTGTTCGACCGTTGCGCCATCTGCCACAGCAACACCAAGGGCGGCCCCAACAAGATCGGGCCCAATCTCTTCGGCATCGTCGGGCGCAAGGCGGGCACCTATCCCGGCTTTTCCTATTCCGGCGCGATGACGAAGTCGGGCATCGTTTGGACCGATGCGAAGCTCGATGCTTACGTCGCCTCACCCGCAACGGTCGTCCCCGGCAACAAAATGCCGTTCGCCGGAATCACCAACAACAATCAGCGCGCCGATCTAATCGCGTATCTCGATACGCTGAAGTGAACGGAGCGCGGGCATCTTGCCCGCGTTGGCCGAACCTCACGAAGCGACAGCTCGAGAAAAAAGACGGGCAAGATGCCCTCGCTCCCGCTGTGCGGCGGAATGACGCATTTTACGTTCTTTTTGCAGTGCAACACAAACATTCCGGCCTCCGGCAAGGGCCTATATTCCAGTCCTGGGGCCGTGACGGTTCGTTGACAGGAGGCGTACCACTTGCCTAGTTTTTGCGCCGCACAACAGACGGCGGTCGAGAAGAAACCCGTCGCGCGAGAGACACGCTCAGATACGGATCGCATTACGGACCGCTCCCCGGGGAAGGCATTCTGACACCATGAAGGTTCTCGTCCCGGTCAAGCGGGTGATCGACTACAACGTGAAGGTTCGCGTGAAGGCGGATCAGACCGGCGTCGATCTGGCCAATGTGAAAATGTCGATGAACCCGTTCGACGAAATCAGCGTCGAGGAAGCGGTTCGCCTGAGAGAAAAAGGCAAAGCGACGGAAGTGATTGCCGTGTCCATCGGGCCCCAGGCGGCGCAGGAAACCATCCGCACCGCGCTCGCGATGGGCGCCGACCGCGGCATCCTCGTGAAAACCGACGGCGATGTCGAACCTCTGGCGGTGGCAAAAATCCTCAAGGCCATCTGCGAAGCGGAACAGCCCGGCCTCGCCATCCTCGGCAAGCAGGCGATCGACGACGATTCCAATCAGACGGGCCAGATGCTGGCGGCCCTGCTCGGCTGGCCGCAGGCGACCTTCGCCCACAAGCTGGAACTCAGGGACGGCACGGCGCAGGTCGAGCGCGAAATCGACGGCGGCCTGCAGACCGTCGAGATCAAATTGCCGGCTGTGATGACAACCGATCTGCGCCTCAACGAGCCGCGCTATGCGTCGCTTCCCAACATCATGAAAGCCAAGAAGAAACCCATCGACGAAAAGACACCGGCCGATTACGGCGTCGATGTCACGCCGCGGCTCAAGGTGCTCAAAGTGAGCGAACCCGCGAAGCGACAGGCCGGCGTGAAGGTGAAGACGGCCGCCGAGCTTGTCGACAAGCTTAAGGAAGCGGGAGCGATCTGATGACCTCGCTGGTGATTGCGGAACACGACAACAAGGTCCTGAAGGACGCGACGGCGAAGACCGTGAGCGCCGCGACCCAGCTGGGCGCACCGGTTCATGTGCTTGTGGCAGGCGACGGCTGCGATGCCGTCGGGCAAGCTGCCGCCAAATTGCCCGGCGTCGAGAAAGTGCTCGTGGCCGAAGCCCCCTATCTCGCGAAAATGGTCGCGGAGCCGATGGCGGCGCTGATTCTGGGCCTCGCGGGCAATTACGACGCGATTCTCGCGCCGACAACGACCAGCGGGAAAAACTATATGCCGCGCGTGGCGGCCAAGCTCGACGTGCCGCAGATCTCGGAAATTCTAGCCGTCGAATCCCCCGACACATTTCGCCGCCCGATCTATGCCGGCAATGCGATCCAGACCGTGCAGGCAGCCCCCGGCAAGAAAATCATCACAGTGCGCACGACAGGCTTCAAAGCTGCCGATGGAACGGGCACGGCCACGATCGAGAAGATCACGCCGCCGGCCGATCCGGGCATTTCCAAATTCGTGGGCGAGGAACTGTCGAAGTCCGAGCGGCCCGAACTCACCTCCGCCAAGATCATCATCTCCGGCGGACGCGGCATGCAGTCGGGCGACAATTTCCATCTGCTCGACAAGATCGCGGACAAGCTGCATGCGGCCGTAGGCGCCAGCCGCGCCGCCGTCGATGCGGGCTTCGTGCCGAACGACTATCAGGTCGGACAGACGGGTAAAGTTGTCGCCCCGGAACTCTACATAGCCGTCGGCATCTCGGGTGCGATCCAGCATCTCGCGGGCATGAAGGATTCCAAGATCATCGCCGCCATCAATAAGGACGAGGAAGCGCCTATCTTCCAGGTTGCCGATTTCGGCCTGGTGGCCGACCTGTTCAAGGCGATTCCGGAGATGGATCAGGAACTGACAAAACTGGGTTACTAGAAGTTTTCGTTAACACGCGAAGCCTACCGTCCGTTGGGGGACGGATCGTCGGATTCGAAACAGCGGAGCCACGGAGCGGCCATGAGTATTGAGCGTGTCGGCATCATCGGTGCGGGTCAGATGGGCGGGGGAATTGCCCATGTCTGCGCATTGGCGGGCTACGATGTGATCCTCGAAGACGTCAACGCGGAGGCGCTCGCGCGCGCCAAGGGGCTGATCGAGAAGAACCTTCACCGCCAGGCGGCGCGCGGCCTGATCAAGGACGACACGATCGATCCGGCCCTGAAGCGGATCTCCACCTCCCAAAGCCTCGACGATTTCAAGGATCGCGACCTCGTCATCGAGGCGGCCACTGAAGACGAAAGCGTCAAGCGCAAAATTTTCCAGGACCTGTGTCCGCGCCTGACCGAAAAAACCTTGATCGCGACGAACACCTCGTCGATTTCCGTGACGCGGCTTGCCGCCTCGACGGATCGGCCGGAACATTTCATCGGTCTGCATTTCATGAATCCCGTGCCGATGATGCAGCTGGTGGAAGTGATCCGCGGCATCGCCACCGACGACGGTACGTTCCAGGCGGCGCTCGAAATCGTCAAGCGCGTCGGCAAGACCGTCGCTTACGCCGAAGATTTTCCGGCTTTCATCGTCAACCGCATCCTGATGCCGATGATCAACGAGGCCGTCTACACGCTCTATGAAGGCGTCGGCAACGTCGATGCGATCGACACCGCCATGCGGCTCGGCGCCAATCATCCGATGGGTCCTCTCCAGCTTGCGGATTTCATCGGCCTCGACACCTGTCTTTCGGTGATGCAGGTGCTTTACGAAGGCCTCGCGGATTCCAAATACCGTCCCTGCCCCTTGCTGGTGAAATATGTCGAAGCAGGCTGGCTCGGACGCAAGACGGGCCGCGGCTTCTATGACTATCGCGGAGAACATCCGGTTCCGACGCGGTAATAGGCCTGCCCCGCGCCGAATTTCTCCTCTCCCGCGGGGGAAACGACGATTTTTCAGCCGCAACCGCGCGTGCTTTGACATCTTCAAAACCCGGCACTATCCCCGCCGTATGAGCGACTATGTATCCCTCAACCGCGCGTTCTGGGACGAGCTGGCCGAGCGCCATGTCGAATCGGATTTCTATGCGACGGCGCGATTCCGCAAGGGCGAGAATATCCTGGATTCGCTGGTGCGCGAGCGAATCGGAAACGTCGCTGGCAAGCGGTTGCTGCATCTGCAATGCCATTTCGGCTTGGACTCGCTCTCGCTCGCGCGCATGGGTGCCGACGTCACCGGTCTCGACTTCTCGCCCGTGGCCATCGAAGCCGCGCGCGCTGTCGCGCGAATGCCATGTGGCGGCCGCGTTCGTTCAGTCCGATGTCCTGAAGGCGCCGGAAACACTCACCGGTTTCGACATCGTGTTCGCATCGTGGGGCGCCATCCCCTGGATCGGCGATATGACGCGCTGGATGCAGGTGGCGTCGCACGCGCTCAAACCCGGTGGCCGCCTGTTCGTCGCGGAAGGCCACCCGATGATGGCGACGATCGACGAGATGGTTCCCGCAGATGCGCCGTTTCGCATTCGCTACGACTACGATTCGCGAACGCCGCTCGAACTAGAGCATCAGCAGGACTATGCAGGCCCCGGAGTTCTGAAGGTGCACCGCAACGTGCAGTTCCTGCACGGCATGGCGACCATCCTCAACGCCGCGATGTCGGCGGGGCTTTCTATTGTACGCATCGAGGAACTCGACCGCATTCCGTGGCAATCTCTTCCCCAGCTGGTAGAAGCCGACAGCGAATACTGGAAGCTGCCCGACGGCGCGCCGCAAATTCCGCTTGCACTCGTCCTCGATGCCATCAAGAAGTGAACCATGACCACACGTCTCGCCATCATCGGACTGGGCCAGCGCATTGCGCATGTCGTATGCGCGATGAAGGAAATGGGCTGGCAGCTCGAAATCGTGGGTTATTCGGATCCGGCGCCCGTGGGCCTGCACATTCTCGCAGAGTGCGACATTCCGCCGGGCCGCGCATTCCTGAACACCAAGGTGCTGCTCGCGGCGGGTCCGTTCGATCTCGTGATGATCGGCTCGCCCAATCATCTGCATTACGAGCATCTGCTCGCCGCGTTCGAGGCGGGATTTCCGATCTTCTGCGAGAAACCCATCGTGCGCACGGAAGAGGAAACCTTCGCGCTCGCAAGAATCCTCGCAGGCGAAGATATTCCGCCTCTCTATCTGGGCCTCGTGATGCGCTCGATGCCGATCGTGCGCGAAATAATCGCGCGCATCGATGCGGGCCAGATCGGCGAGATCGTTTCGATGGATACGACCGAGCATCTGCCGCCCGAGCACGGCGGCTATCTTGCGCGCAACTGGCGCCGCAAGCAGGAATGGGGTGGCTCCTTCATGCTCGACAAGGTGTGCCACGATTTCGATATTTTCGGACGCATCGTCGGCGTGCGGCCGTCGCGCGTGGCGAGCTTCGGCGGCAAACGCATCTTCCATGCGGGCCGCACCAATGTCGGACAGACCTACAGCGACGGCTCGCCTGCCTATGCGCTGCGCGACGCGGGCTGGGGCGCAGCCAACGATGCATTCCATTCCGACATGGACGTGACCGACCACCAGACGGCCATCGTCGAATATGCCAATGGCGTGCAGCTGTCGTTCCATTCGAACAGTCATGTGAGCCTGACCGAGCGGCGCTGGTACATCGCCGGCACGGAAGGCACTCTCATTGCCGATCTCGTGCGCAACAAGATGATGGTCCGCGGCGTACTCGATCTCGGTAAGCCCGAGCGTCGCGAATGGGGCGGGCTGACGGCCGACGCGCACAACGGCGCGGATCAGGCAATGGCCGTCGACCTGCTCGCGGCCGTCGAGGGCCGCGCCGAATTTCCCGTCACTGCCGAAGACTCGATGGAAGCGGGCCTGACGGTCATGGCGATCGATCGCGCGATGCGGGAAAACGGCGTCGTGGATTGTGCACCGATGTGGGCGGCTTACGATGCGGCGTGGGCCGACAGCGATTTGAAATAGGCGATTGCTGCCGGATCGTCCCAATCGGCCGGTCCGAGTGCATGTGCCACTTCGCGACCTTGCGGATCGAACAGCACGCTGAGCGGCAGTCCGAAGGCGCCGAACACCCGCATCAGCCCGAGGTCGGGATCGAAATAGCCGGTGAGACCGCTCGCGTCATGCGCTTTGAGGAAAGCGAGCGTATCGGCAGGGCTGCCGCGGCCCACATTGACGGCCACAATCGTCAGGCCTCCCGGCGGCATCGCGCGCTGAAGCTTCGCGAGCGCGGGCAATTCGCGCACGCAGGGCGCGCACCAGGTCGCCCACAGATTGAGCAGGACATAGCGGCCCTTGAACGCGCCAAGCGTGTGGCGAGCGCCATTCGCATCGCTGAATGCCACTTCCGGCAACGTCGTGGGCGCGACCGGCTGAAGCCGCGCGAGACTGGCCGGCGGGCCCGGCGCATGGACAGGCCTTCCGAAGATCACATATAGAACAGCGACGCCCGCAAGCAGCACCAAGGCGGCAAATTGCACTGGGCGAAAATGAGGCATCGGCAAGGCCTATGACGGCGAACAGGATGTGGGGCGGGCGCTTCGAGCGCGGCCCCGCCGGGATCATGGAGGAGATAAACGTCTCCGTCGATTTCGACAAACGGCTCGCCGATCACGATATCGCGGGCTCGAAAGCACACGCCCTGATGCTGGCCGCCCAGGGCATCATCGGCCAAGTCGATGCGGACGCGATCGTGCAGGGGCTCGACCGAATCGCCGCGGACATTGCGGCCGGCCGCTTCGAATTCAAGCGCGAGCTGGAAGACATCCATTTCAACATTGAATCCCGGTTGACGGAGCTTGTCGGCCCGGCCGGCGCCCGGCTGCATACGGCCCGGTCCCGCAACGACCAGGTGGCGACGGATTTCCGGCTTTGGGTGCGCGACGCCTGTACGCGTGCGTCCGCCGGGTTGCTCGTGCTGCAACGCGCGCTGGTGAAACAGGCCGATGCGCATGCCGACACCATCATGCCGGGCTTCACGCATTTGCAGCCGGCCCAACCCGTCACCTTCGGCCATCATTGCCTCGCCTATGTGGAAATGTTCGCGCGCGACCGCAGCCGCTTCGACGATGCAAGCGTCCGCATGAACGAGAGTCCGTTGGGGGCAGCGGCGCTGGCCGGCACGTCCTATCCGATCGATCGCGAGGCGACCGCGAAGGCTCTCGGTTTCGCGCGGCCCATGCGCAATTCGCTGGATGCCGTCGCCTCGCGCGATTTCGCGCTCGATTATCTCGCGGCGGCCACGATCGCGGCCACGCATCTCTCGCGTCTCGCCGAAGAGATCGTGCTCTGGATGTCGCCGTCGTTCGGATTCATCGCGTTCAGCGATGCGTTCACGACCGGCTCGTCCATCATGCCGCAGAAGCGCAATCCCGACGCGGCCGAACTCGTGCGCGGCAAGACGGGACGCATTCTCGGCAGCTTCGTGGCGCTGGTGACCGTGATGAAGGGCCTTGCGCTCGCCTATGCCAAGGATCTGCAGGAAGACAAGGAAGCTGTCTTCTCGGCAGCCGATGCGCTCGATCTGTCGATCGCGGCGATGGCGGGCATGGTGGAAGACTTGAAGCCGAACGCCGCCGCCATGCGCCGTGCCGCGGAAGCGGGTTATCCGACGGCGACCGATCTTGCGGATTGGATCGTCCGGCAATTGGGAAAGCCGTTCCGCGAAGCGCATCATATCGCGGGCGCCATCGTGAAACGCGCCGAGGAATTGGGCTTGTCGCTCGACAAATTGCCGCTCGCGGAAATGCAGAAAATCGAGCCTGCGATCGCGGCGAAGGTGTACGATGTCCTGACGCTCGACGCCTCGGTCAAGGCGCGCAAGAGTTTCGGCGGGACGGCGCCGGAGCGCGTGCGCGAGCAAGTTCAATTCTGGCGGGAGAAGCTCAAATGATCCTGCGCATGTTCCTGGCTCTGGCTCTTGCGTTCGCGGTCTCCGGCTGCGGCACCAAAAGCAATCTCGATTTGCCGAACGGCAAACCCACGCCGAAAAATCAGCACGATCCGTCCCAACCGCCGAACCCCATCGTGCGATGAACCATTTCGAATATCGTGGCGGGAAGCTTTTCGCGGAAGACGTTGACCTGACCAAACTGGCCGACGCCGCGGGTACGCCTCTCTATGTCTATTCGACCGCGACGCTCGAACGTCATTATCGCGTGTTCGCGAACGCTTTTCCCGCGGGCACGTTGATTGCGTTTTCCGTCAAAGCGAACGGCAATCTCGCGGTCCTCAAAACGCTCGCGCAATTGGGTGCGGGCGCCGATGTCGTGTCCGGCGGAGAATTGAAGAAAGCGCTCGCGGCCGGAATCCCGCCCCAACGCATTGTGTTTTCCGGCGTGGGCAAGACGACGCGCGAAATGAGGCTTGGCCTCGAAGCGGGTATCCATCAATTCAATGTCGAAAGCGAGCCCGAACTCGAAGCGCTGAACGAAACCGCGCTTGCGCTGGGCAAACGCGCGGCCGTGACGATCCGCGTCAATCCGAATGTCGATGCCCGCACCCATGCCAAGATCACGACGGGTACTTCGGAGACGAAATTCGGAATCCCCTGGAGCCGCGCCCGCGAGGCCTATGCGCGCGCCGGAAAACTCGCCGGCATCAGGATCGTCGGCGTCGACATGCATATCGGCAGCCAGGTCACCGAGCTTGGTCCGTTCCAGCAGGCCTTTGCGCGCATGGCCGAACTGATCGACACGTTGCGCCGCGACGGCCACGAGATCACTCGCGCCGATCTGGGTGGGGGGCTGGGTGTCCCCTACCGCCTCGACGATCCGCCGCCTCCCGATCCCGAGGCCTATGCTCGCATCGTTACCGGTCTGAACCGTGACCTCGGTGTCGAACTGATTTTCGAGCCCGGCCGCCTGATCGTGGCGAACGCAGGCATCCTGCTGTCGCGGGTGATCTATGTGAAGGACGGCGAGGCCAAAAAATTCCTCATCATCGACGCCGCCATGAACGATCTGTTGCGGCCGGCGCTCTACGATGCCCATCACGACATTTTGTCCGTTAACGAAGCCGGGCCCGCGCGGCAGCGCTACGATGTTGTAGGCCCGATTTGCGAGACGGCCGACCTGTTTGCGCATGATCGTGAGCTTCCAGTCCTCAAGAGCGGCGATCTGGTGGCCATCATGACCGCGGGAGCCTATGGCGCGGTGATGTCTTCCGCCTACAATGCAAGGCCGCCGGCAGCCGAAGTGCTGGTCAAGGGGGACGCATGGAGCGTCGTCCGGCCCCGAATGAGCGACGACGCACTTGTTGAGATGGATCGCCTCCCTCCTTGGCTTGGATCGTAGCGAACGCTACATCGCGGTCGCGCGCCTTTCACTGTTGTGGGAGCGCGTGTGGCCGGCCCTGTGGCCTACGACGGGCATCGTCGGATTGTTCGCGGCCGCCGCCTTGTTCGACCTGTTCGCGCGGCTTCCGTCGTCGCTGCATCTGATCCTGCTTCTCGTCGCCTTGGGCCTGGCGGGATATTTTCTGTTTCGCAACTTCCGGAATTTTCGCGCACCGGACTGGCAGGAAAGCGCGCGCAGAGTCGAACGCGACAGCACGCTCGCCCATCGCCCCATCACCGAGCGCCACGACAAACTCGCGGCCGGCGCCGGCGATCCGCTGGCCGAGGCGTTGTGGCGCGTTCACATGACACGCCTTCTCGCGGCGATCCATCGCCTGCGGTTGCGAATGCCGTCGCCGGGGCTGCCGGCCCGCGATCCTTACGCGTTGCGCTATGTGGTGCTGCTGCTCATCGTCGCGGGCTTCGTCCTGGCGGGTCCCGACTGGAGCCGCAGGCTCGCGGCAGGATTTACGCCGGATTCGAATGCCCCGGTATCCACCGCATTGCTCGATGCGTGGATCACGCCTCCCGCCTATACGGGTGTGGCGCCGATTTATCTCGCGCGCACGACCGTCGCGGACAAGCCGATCGCAGTTCCCGCAGGCTCGCAACTCGTTCTGCGCGTACACGAGGCGACAAGCAAGCCGAGCCTCTCGATCGATCCCACGCCGGAGTCCGGCACAGGGAATTTCACCGGAACGGTCGACGAATATGGCGCAAGCGTTCGCCTGACCGCCGATGAAGACGTGCGCGTGCGCGACGACGGGCGCGCGCTGGGCCGCTGGCGCATCAAGGCCGTTCCCGATCAGCCACCGGTGATCGCGTTTGCCGAGCCGCCCAGCAAGACCGAACGCAATGCGCTCAAGATCGCGTTCACTGCCGGAGACGATTACGGGGTCGTCAGCGCCCGCGCACTGATCTATCCCGTGCGTGCAAACGGCAAGAAGATGATCGCCGTCGATCTGCCGCTTCCCGCCAGCGCCAAAACCGTGACGCAAACCGTCTACAGCGATCTCACGGAAAATCCTCTCGCAGGCCTCGATGTCGACATCGTCCTCGAAGCGAAAGACGGCGCAGGCCAAACCGGGCGCAGCAAGTCTGCGCGCATCAAGCTGCCCGCGCGCGTCTTCACCAATCCTCTGGCGCGCGCACTGATCGAACAGCGGCAAAATCTCGCGCTCGGCGGCGACAACGCGATTCCGAAAGCGGAGCATACGCTGGAGGCGCTCACCATTGCGCCGGATCGCTTCTATGCCGATCAGGGCGGCGTCTATCTCGGCATCCGCACGGCCTATTGGGAATTGCGCACCGAACGCGTCGCGGAGAATGTCGAGCAGGTCGAGACGCTTCTGTGGCAGATCGCGAGCGCCATCGAACAGGGCGGGCTCCTCAGCGCCGCCGAGCAGTTGCGCCAGTTGCAACAGCTTCTGGCGCAGGCACTCGCGCAAGGCGCGCCGCAGGACGTGATCGACGCGCTGCTGCAACGCTATCGGGACGCGCTCGCGCGCTATCTTCAGATTCTGGCGGAGAATGCGCAGCCTTCGAACGGCGTGCCGCCCAATACCAGAACGGTGAGTGCGGAGGATTTCGAGAAGCTGTTGAAGGAAATCCAGCAATTGGCGCAGACGGGCTCGCGCGATCAGGCGCAGCGGCTGCTCGCGCTGATGCAGAGCCTGATCGAGAACATGCATATGTCGACGGGCGGCAAGAGCGACACTCCCGGAAACAAGGCGCTCAGCGACGCGATCCAGGGCCTCAGCGACCTGACCGGCCGACAGCGCGAATTGCTCGACAAAACCTTTCGCGAAAGGCAGGGCGCAGGCGATCCGAAGGACGGCGGCGCCAAGGGGCTCGCGCAGCAGCAGGGAAAACTACGCGACGATCTCAACAAAGTGCTCAAGGGTCTCGGCGACCAGAAAATTCCCATGCCCGATACGCTGGGACAGGCAGGCCACGAAATGGGCAATTCCCAGAACCAGCTCGGCTCGGGCATTTTCGACGGCGCGAGCGACGCGGAAAAAAATGCGCTCGACGACATGCGCCAGGCCGCCGACTCGCTCGCCAAGAAACTGATGGAGGCCAAGGGCGAGGGAAAAAATCAGGGCGAATCCCATGCCGGCGAGGATCCGCTCGGCCGCGCGGCCGGCAGCACCGGCCCCGATCTGGGGGACGGCGTCAAGATTCCCGATGCGTCCGAATTGCAACGCGCGCGCGCGATCCTTCAGGAACTTCGCCGCCGCGCCGCAGAGCGCGGAAGACCGCAGCAGGAACTCGATTATATCGATCGGCTGCTGAAAGAGTTTTAGGCGCTTTTCCCTCTACCCCCGCAAGGGTTCATCGGCAGTGACATTACCGACATCCGCTATGCAGCCGTCCGGCACACTGAGACCACGGTATCGCGAAGCCAGCGATGTGCCGGGTCGGCGTCCGCCCGAGGATGCCACATCGCCGAAATCACGATCTCCGGCGTGCGAACCGGGAGCTCGAAGCTCTGAAGTCCTGCTGTTGCTGTCTGATCGTTCGCCTTGCCGAGGCACGAGCGCGGCACGAGCGCAACCAAATCCGAGTGGCGCGCGATCCGCATCGCATCGGGAAATCCCGGCACCACAACGGATGTCGTCCGCTGGAGCGCAAGTTCTTTCAGGGCGTCGTCAACCGGTCCGGTGAATTCCCCTTTCCGTGACGCAACAACATGATGGCAAGCTGCATATCGTTCGGGGGTAATATCCGTGCTCGAAAAAAGCGGATGCCCAATCCGGGCCACGCCAACGAATCTGTCTCGAAACAAAAACTGAGTGCGAACCTCCGGCGCAAAGGCGCCCAGCACGCCGATCTCCAAATCGATCTGCCCCTCTCGTAGCGGACGCGCATCCTTCTCGGGCTTGGGCGCGAAACGCAGACGGACGCGCGGCGCAGCCTCGGTGATAGCTGCGACCAGCGACGCGGAAAGGGCGGCGACAAACCCTTCGTTGGCGCGAATGGTGAAGGTCCGTTCGAGCGAAGCGATGTCCAGCCGGCTGACGCGAGGGTGGAGGACCGTCAGCACATCCCGGCTAAGCGCAGGAACGCGCTCGCGCAGCTCGGCAGCGTAGGGTGTGGGCACGAGCCCGCGCCCGGCTCGCACGAGCAACGGATCGCCTGTTGCGGACCGCAGTCGCGCAAGGGTCCTGCTCATAGCGGAAGAACTCAGGCCGAGGCGTCGCGCCGCCCCAGTCACGCTGCCTTCGGCAAGCAGTGCGTCCAGCGCAACGAGCAGGTTCAGGTCCACATCATCCATGGCCGAACCCTATTCCATTCACCCCTTATGACATAGCGTTTGACGCAACTATATTCTGCATCCTGTGCGCCTCTTGCAATCAATTCCGGGCTGCTATCAGCAACGCATGAACACTCCGACTATGGTTGGCGTCGCCGTATCTCCACCAGCTGCAAAGAGAATTGCGCGTTTTCATTCCCGGAGTTCGGCCCGGCGACCACCTTGCGAGTCATGGCACAGTGCGATCATCTCGCGAATGCAGTTGTCAGATGATGCTTGAATTGGGTGGCCACAGTTTCGAGCGATCCCAAAGGACCGGCCCGCACGATGGCAATCGACATCTGAAGCTCAAAGCCTTTCGGCTTGACGATGCGAATGGCGCCTCCTGCGTGGCGCCTAACGAAACGTTCCGGAAGCAGGCCCAGTCCATAGCCCGCTTTGATGAACGCCAGCTGCAAATGCATGTTGTGGATTTCGGCTGCGATCGTCGCCGGTGGCCCGGCTTTGTCGAGAATTCCGAGAAGCACAGCCCTCAGCAGACAGCCGGGAGGATTGAGAACCCATTGCGATGCGGACAACGCCTGCCATGTCGGCGTCCGCGCGCCCCTTGATCGACCTTTCTCGACGATCACCATGCGATCCGTGGCGACAATGTCGGCAAGGAGCGGCGGAGGCATACTATGGGAATCCGGTACCAGCACGGCCGCGAGATCGAGTTGTCCTGCTCGGATCTTGGCGATGAGGTCGCCCGTCAAATCGCTCAGAAGACGAAGCCTGAGTTTCGGAAAGCGCTTGGTCAGCGCCTGCACCGGCTCGACCAGTGCGCCGTCAGCCAGGGCGTGCGACACACCGATTCGAAACAATCCGGAAGGCTCTGCGTCCTTTGCAGCAAGAGCCTTGAGGTCGTCGACACGCTTCAGCACATCGCGACTCTGTTCCACAATCCGGATGCCCAGAGGCGTCAGCCGCGGCGGCTTGACGGATCTGTCGAGCAGTTGAGCGCCGAGTTCGGCTTCGAGACGCTGCATTTGACGGGTTATGGCTGAGGGCGTGCGATACAAGCGACTTGCCGCGCGCGCGATCGATCCCGCTTCGGCAAATTCAACCAATGCATGAATGTCTTCGAACATGGCGATCACCTGGAGGCCTGAGAAACAGCAATAGGGAGATTTTACAAAAACGCAATATCATAGTTACAATAATGAACTTGATGAACGTTGCGCATGTGCCATGGTCGCCGAGGGTTCGCTGCAGCCGCGAGTGCGCCATGTCGAAGGAAGGCAATTCCCGTTCTGGGGCGGCTTGGGTTGGAGTGCACATGTCGTCTGCTCGGAGCCGAATATTTCCTATCGTCGTCGCGGCCATTTACGCGACATTCCAGGTGACCGCGGCACGGGCCCAGCACGCGTCCGACAATCCCATAAATTCGGCCGACGACGCCTTCGGACTTACACTCGGGCTGGAGTCGGTTGGCTTATACAACCCATATCTGGTTCGCGGATTCAGCCCGATATCGGCCGGCAACGTGCGGATCGACGGCATGTATTTCGACCTGCAAGGGGCGCCGTCCAATCGTGTTGTCGAGGGCTCGACCATTCACGTCGGCGTCAGCGAGATCGGCTATCCGTTCCCTGCGCCGACGGGCATCGCGGATTACAATCTGCGTAATGTTGGAGGCGATAGCCCCACCGCAACGATCATCGCAAATGTCGGCCCCTACGAAGCCTGGGGCGTCAGCATCGATGGGAGCGTGCCCCTGATCGCCAATCAGCTCGTGTTACCGATGGGTGTGAGCACGCAAGTCAGCACGCAGTCGCCCGTTGGGATTGGGCCCTTTCCCGGACTGACGTCTCGAGTCTCGAGCGTGGGCGCAACGCCTCAGTGGACGCCGAATTCGAAAGTCACGGTGCGCGCGATTGTCGACTGGCAGCAAACCAGCGATGCGAAAACACTTCCGGAATTTCTCACGGCCGGCGATTTCCTTCCTCCCCCGATCGCGAAAGGTTACGTGGCGCAGAATTGGGCCGAGGGCCAAAACACGACGATGAATCTGGGCGGCCTTCTCGCAGCCCAGCTGTCCGACAATTGGTTACTGAGAGCCGGGGTTTTTCGATCGACGAACGACAGTCCCGTGAGCTTTGCGGACCTGTACACCGACATCCAACCGAACGGCCAAGCCGAGCACGTGGTTGTCGGCTTTCCGGATCAGGATACGTCGTCCACATCCGGAGAAGTGCGCCTGACCGGCACATACATGACAGGCGATTGGCGCCACGAGTTCATCTTCATGACTCGCGGCCGCGACACCACGGCAAACTACGACGGCGAGGATGCCGTCGATGTGGGTCCGGCCACCATCGGGTCGATCGTTCAGGTGCCGGAACCGGACTTTAGCTATTCGGCGCGCGCGATCGACCGCGCCCAACTGTGGAGCGTCGGGGCTGCGTACCGCCTCGATTGGAAGAGTCTCGGCGTGCTCGAGATGGGCATCCAGAAGGAAGACTACCGCGAGACCGACAACAATCCCGGGACCCCGGAATCGGAAATCGAGGCACATCCGTTTCGCGCCTACGCCAACTCTGCCTTCGCGGTCACGTCGGAATTGACGCTTTACGCCGGCTATACGCAGGGACTCGAGAACTCCGGTGTCGCGCCGAACTACGCGTCAAACAGCGGCGCCGTGTTGCCGGCATCCTTGACCTGGCAGGTCGATTCGGGCGCGCGTTATGCGGTGACGCCCAAGTTGAAGATCATCGCCGGCGTGTTCGAGCTTCAGAAGCCCTATTTCGACGTCGATACGAACAACGTCGATCGACAGCTCGGGGTGCAGCAGGCAAGGGGCATCGAGCTCTCAGTTGCGGGCGAGGTGACCGAGGATTTGCACGCCAATGTCGGCGCTCTCGACGGCCGAGTCGGAATCACCGGACCTGATCTGGCCGCCGAAGGCGTGGGCTCCGTCGCCGTCGGTCAACCGCGTATAATGTACGTGGCCAACGCCAATTACAGCTTTCCCTGGTGGAAGGCCGCGTCGCTCGACGTGTCGGCCTCGCATCTCGGCACCTCGCCGGAAAGCGTGGACAACGGCGTTTACACGCCCGCCGTCACGCTCCTGAATATCGGTGGCCGGTACAAGTTCACGGCCTTCGGCGAGAACAGCACCCTTCGCCTGCAGCTGCAGAATGCTCTGGCCGCCAAGATATGGGAGGAGCTCTACACGCCGGGGGTCTTCCGGTGGCCCGGACCCCGCGCGGCTTTCGCCTACATCACGACGGACCTTCAATGACGATGCTTCTGGTCCTGTTCATCCCGCATCCCAGGCGCATCGGCGAAACAATCGTTAGGCTCGACAGGAGTGAATGATGGCAATCCCAAGATTCATCCTCGCCACGGTGCTTCTGGCGTTCGTTCCGGCATCTATGGTATTTGCCGCCGCAAAGCCGGCCACGAGGGGACCCGAGATTTACTCGCAGGATCCTGAAGCGAACGATCTTTTTCTGAAGGCGCGCGAACTGGTGAAGATCAGCGACCCGCGTTCCGGCGGCAAGCTCTCCAATGCCCGAGCCGCAATCGAACTCTTCGACCAGGCTGTCAAGAAAGATCCGAACTTCGCGCTGGCTTACGTCGAGATGGCGCGCGCCTGGATGAGCCTCGATTATTCCGATCCCGATGCGCAGCCCGATAGTGTGACCATGCCCGAAGCGCGCTCGGACCTTCGCAAGGCGCTGGATATCGATCCGAAACTGGCGGACGCGCACCTGCTCGCTGCGTCGATCGCGTACAACTACGATTTCGATTGGGATATGGCGGGCCATGACTATGAAATGGCGCTTTCGCTCCAGCCCGGCAATGCAGCTGCCCATGCGAGCTACGCCGCCTATCTCAATTCGATGGGACGGTTCGACGAATCCCTGTACGAAATCGCAAAGGCCGACGCCATCGCACCTTCATGGTCGATCGATTTTACGACGGCGCGAACTTACTACTCGATGCGCAATTTCTCTAAGGCGGAGGAATATTGTCAAAAGTCTCTGGCGAAGCACGATAATGTGCTGTGCCACGTTTATCTCGGATTCAGCTACATCGCGGAAGGCAATCGCGACAAGGCATTGCCGGAGCTCGAGATCGCCCAGCATTTCAGCAAGAATTTCGGTGCGGCGGCGATACAAGCCTACGGCTTCGCAATGAGCGGTCAGCGCGACAAAACCGAAGCGCTCTTGAAGCGCCTTTTCTCGGGGACGGAGTTTGGACACATCGTCTCATACCGCATTGCCGCCGTTTATTTGGCGTTGGGCGATAATTCAGTCGCTCTGAATTGGCTCGACAGAGCTTATGCGGAGCATGAAAACTGGATAAATCAACTCAAAGTCGATCCCGTCATTGACCCGCTTCGAACGGATTCGCGTTTCCGGGCATTGATGCGCAAGGTAGGTCTGAATTGACAAGAGTACCGACAATAAGTGCAAGGCCCCGCGCGAACCGGGCCTCAAGCGCGATCATCGCGCGAATGCCGTCGCGAGATGATCCTTGAATTGAGCGGCCACAGCTTCGAGCGATCCCAAAGGACCGGCGCGCACCATGGCGATCGTCATCCGAAGTTCGAAGCCTTTCGGCTTGACCATGCGAATGGCGCCTCCTGCATAGCGCCGAACAAAACGCTCCGGAAGCAGGCCCCGTCCGTAGCCCGCTTTGATGAATGCGAGCTGCAAATGCATGTTGTGGATTTCGGCCGCAATCACCGCCCGCGGCCCGGCCTTGTCCAATTCGCCGAGGAGAACGGTCCTGAGCGAACACCCGGGCGGATTGAGAACCCATTGCGACGCGGACAAATCCTGCCATGTCGGCGTCCGCGCGCCCCGCGATTGACCTTTCTCGACGATCACCATGCGATCCGTGGCGACAATATCGGTAATGAGCGGCGGAGGCGCCATAAGCGAATCCGCCAGCGTCACGACCGCGAGATCGAGTTCTCCCGCCCGGATTTTGGCAACGAGACCCACATCGCTCAGAAGCTGAAGCCTGACTTTCGGAAAGCGCTTGATCAGCGCCTGCACCGGCTCGACCAACGCGCCATCGGCCAGGGGGTGCGCTACACCGATGCGAAACAGCCCCGAAGGCTCCGCATCCTGTGCGGCAAGAGCCTTGAGGTCGTCAACACGCTTCAGCACTTCACGGCTCTGTTCCACGATCCGGATGCCCAATGGCGTCAGACGCGGCGGCTTGACGGATCTGTCGAGCAGTTGGGCGCCAAGTTCGGCCTCGAGCCTCTGCATTTGGCGCGTTATCGCGGACGCCGTGCGATGCAGGCGGCTTGCCGCGCGAGCGATCGACCCGGCTTCGGCAAATTCAACCAATGCATGAATGTCTTCGAACATGGCGTCACCCGGGACCTCGCGGAACAACAGTAGGAAGATTCTACCGAAATCGCAATATCTTCGTGACTATAATGAACTTGATGAATGTTGCGCCCGTGTTATATCGGCTTCGAAACGCTCGGGACGGGTCCGGTTAATCCCGGCGTCAGCCGAGTGGAGAATATCACAACAGGCGCAGAGAAAATGATCAAGACTATTGTCCTATCCGTGTGTCTCGCAGCTTCGTCGCTTTCGCTTAGTGCATCTGCCCAGGATACAGGTGCCCGGGAAGATCGCGCGCATCAGGATAACAGCCAGTATACCGAGGGCCCGGTCACTGAGGTGAACTACATGCGAGTAGAGTACGGGCATTTTGACGAGTACATCGCCTGGCTGGATTCGACATGGAAGCCGACCATGGAAGCCATGAAGAACGCCGGGATAATCATCGATTACAAGGTTTATGCGTCCGTTCCTGTTAGCGGCGCTCCAAAATCGCCGGATCAGGCCAATATAATTTTCACGCGCGTTTTTAAAAACATGGCGGCTTTAGACAAAGACGGCGAGCAAGACGAAGTGGCCAAGAAAGTAATCTGCAGCACCGAGTGTCAGGACAAGGCCAGAGTGGCCCGGAATGGATACAGAAAAGTTCTGGGCATCGAACTGATTCGCGAACTCATTTTAAAATGAAATTGTCATACCTGTTCAACGAGCGCGCTCCTACAGCGACGTCGATATCGTCGTCGAATTGGACGCTTCACGGCATCCGACGCTGTTCGATCTTTCGAACATCAAATCTTGCGTCGCCGACATGTTGGGAACGCGAGTCGATCGTAAGCGATGTCGCAAAGCCACGATAACAGACCAATTCGCTTAGAGGAGGTTGCAGATGCTTGAAGGCGTTACATCGAAGAGGCTGCAGGCGCTCACAACACCGCATCTCGCCGATGCGTGTCTTCGTACGGCGACGGCAATTCGGTGTGCGCCATCCGCCATTAAGGGCGTCACGCCATCGATGCGGTGCCAAGGGGCAGTCCGTCCGGCCACGCACGCAGGTAGCGTCGACGTATTCCTCGAGGCCATTGCAAGTGCTTCTGCGGGCGATGTCCTGGTCGTGGACAATGAAGGGCGCCTCGACGAAGCGTGCGTTGGGGACCTCATCGCGATGGAAGCGAAGCAAGCCGGTTTGTCGGGCATTGTTATCTGGGGGCTCCATCGCGATACCCCCGAACTCCTGGATATCGGTCTGCCGTTGTTCTCCGCAGGGAGCCTTCCGGCTGGTCCGCTACGAGTTCGTGAACGGCATTCCGGGGTGCTGACGAACGCTCAGATTGGAGAGTGGCGCGTATCGGCCGATGACGCGGTTGTTGCCGATGCGGACGGTGTTCTGTTCTTGCCGAAGCAGCGCCTGCGTGACGTGATCGAAATTGCCGAGCATATCCGCGATACCGAACGACATCAGGCGGAATCGATGACCAAAGGTCGGAGTCTGAGGGAGCAGACGAAATTCGACGAGTATCTGAAAAGATCGAAGGAAAATCCGAGCTACGGATTCCGCGAACACCTTCGCTCAGTTAGCGGCGCCATCGAGACGTAATGTGGAATCCCCACTGCGAGGGTCGCAGGATGAGAACTGCAGCAACAATTATATTTGCGGTTCTGGTTGGTATCATGGTGGTGGCGAGCATGAGCGTAATGTATTCCAAATGCGGACCGCCCTGCCGGCAAGGATTGCTCCAGGCACAGAGAGACCGCGATTAAGTTGACTGGATTGCAGAAAGAATCGACAGACAGCGCAGAGGACCGTCAAATCATGAAGCTCTATTCCGTTGATCTCAGCCCCTATTCTGCCCGCGTCCGCATGCAGATCTGCGCCAAGGGCATTTCGGACATCGTCTTCGAACGGCCGGAACATTGGGGCATGCCAAAATTCCGCGAGAGATTTCCGATCGGACGTATTCCGGTTCTCGATATCGATGGCGACATGATGCCGGAATCCGAAGTGATCGCGGAATATCTCGAAGCAATTTATCCCGAACCTTCTCTACTGGGAACTACACCGCGCGAGACCGCGCATATCCGCATGCTTGCCCGCATTGGCGACATCTACATCATAAACAACATGTTCATGCTGTCGCGCCACACAGGCGCTCTGTCCCGTCGAACACCCACCGCCGCACGCGACAATGATTTCACCGAGCAGCTCGCCGGCGAGGTGGTGCGGAACCTCAAGTCGCTCGACAAACTCATCGGCAAGGACGGCTTCGCCTGCTGCGGTCGCATCACGTTGGCGGATTGCGCGCTCGTGCCCGGACTTTTCTTTGTCGAAAATGTCATGCCGGCCGCCGGCGTCGAGACGCCGATTCCGGCAATTGCAAATGTCGCCGCCTATTGGGCTGCAATCCGGAAGAACGAACACGCGGCAAAAGTGTTGATCGAACTTCACCGCGGCCTCGAAGAACGCCGTGAAAGGATCCGCAGTGGTGAGTTTGAGCAGTTCGTCGCCGCGAGGACCGCGGCGCAGAAGGAGGCGGACGCGCAAAATTGATGGATTGCGAACTGCGCGAATGCGATCGGCGCTCCCACGGAGAATCGAACCCCGGTCTCAGCCTTGAGAAGGACGCGGCCGAAGCGCACCGCGCATAGGAATCGCGCAGCACGACGGGCTCGATCATCTTGACCGCTATCCCATCCTGAGAGGAACCCCCATGACAAAATCCGCAATCGTTTCGCCCAAACTCGCGCCGCGCGTCGGCCCCTTTTCGCAGGCCATTCGCTCGGGTGGGTACATTTTCTTCAGTGGCCAGGTGGGGCAGGACCCCGCGACCGGCAAGCTTGTCGAGGGAGGTGTGGTGGCGGAGGCGGAGCGCCTATTCCTGAACCTCGCCGCCGTTCTGGAAGCCGCGGGCAAGAGCTTCGACGACGTGGTGCGCGTGGGAGTGTTCCTGACCAGCATGAGCGACTTCGCGACTGTCAACGGCATCTACGCCAAGAATTTCTCGCAACCCTATCCGGCGCGCACGACAATTGCGGCCGCCGCTTTGCCGTTGGGCGCCAGCGTCGAAATCGACCTCATCGTCGCCGCGTGATCGCGAGCCGTACGGGAAGGAATCCGGCAATGCAATACAAGTATTACATCGTGGACGTGTTCAGCCGGTCGCCCTTCGGCGGCAATCAGCTCGCCGTTCTACCGGAGGCGACGGGAATTTCGTCGGAGGGAATGCAGCGTATCGCGCGCGAATTCAATTTCGGGGAAACGACTTTTGTGCTTCCGCCGCAAAACGCCGCCAACAGTCGCCAGGTCCGGATTTTCTCGCCGAGAGCCGAATTGCCATTCGCAGGGCATCCGACGGTCGGCACTGCCTGCGCCCTCGTCATGGGCGGCCGTGTCGGCAGCGGCGAAACGCACCGATTGATTCTTGAAGAAGGCGTGGGCCCGGTTGCGGTAGACGTCGAAAAACGGGATGGCGTGTTCAACGGCACACTGACTCTCGGAGGGAAGCCCGAACGAAATGATGAAACACCGGCCCTCGGCGATCTTGCGGCTGTTCTCTCGCTTGAGCCGCAGGCGGTGACGCACGCCACCTTCGCCTCTATGGGATTGCCGTTCTGTTTCGTGCAGCTTACCTCCCGCGAAGCGGTAGATCGGGCGATCATCGATAAGTCCGCCTGGTCAAAGCATTTGGCGAAGGCTTGGTCGCCGAATGTGTTTTTCTTTGCCGGCGAAACAAGGGACGGCGGCGCGCTCTATGCCAGAATGAGCGCGCCGGCGCTGGGCATAGAGGAAGATCCCGCAACGGGAAGCGCGTGCGCCGCGCTTGTCGGCGCGTTGGCGGCAAATCCGGATTTCCAGGGTGAGCAGTATCGACTGTCCATAGTTCAGGGCGTCGCAATGGGCCGGCGCAGCGAGATCGAGGCACGTGCGCACAAAGTCGACGGGGTTGTCATGTCCGTCAGCGTGGGCGGTGCGACGGCTTATGTGGCGAGCGGCGACATCGAAGTGCCTCGGGGATTTCTTTCGTAGTCGACCGTCGCTTCCGGCGCGACGCGTCACTGCTCGCGATTATTTGGTCAGGAGACATGACAATGCCAGCTTATTTGATTGCCGACATCGATGTGACCGATCCGGCTGTGTTTGCCGACTACCGTCGCAGCACGCCCGCGGTCGTGGCGATCTATGGCGGGCGCTTTCTCGCGAGAAGCTGGGACGCGCGCTGTCAGGCTTGGGAATTGCTCGGGAGGGACGATCTCGCCGCGTTCCACGAACACATGCCGCGCGTCCACCGCTACGAGAAGGTTCAGGTCCACATCATCCATGGCCGAACCCTATTCCATTCGCCCTTTATGACATAGCGTCCGATGCAACTATATTGTGCATCCTGTGCGCCTGTTGCAATCAAATCCGGGCTGCTATCAGCGACGCATGAGCACTTTATGGTCCCGTCTGTTTCGTGCCCGGCGAAGGAAACGCCCTATGAATCTGCTGCTTGTCGGCGCATCGCGCGGTCTTGGCCTCGCGATGGCCGCCGAATTCCTGAAGAAGGGATGGAGCGTCGTTGGTACGGTGCGCGGCAGTGCCAGAACCAAGCTGCACGACCTGGCGGACGAATATGAGGGCCGTGTCGAAATCGAGACCCTCGACATAGCCGAACCCGATCAGATCGCAGCGCTGCACACCCGTCTCTCCGGCCGCAGCTTCGACATTCTTTTCGTGAACGCGGGCACCGCCAACGCCGATGACGGGTCCATCGCAGATGTATCGACGGAAGAGTACGCACGCGTGATGGTCACCAATGCGCTCGGCCCCATGCGTGTGATCGAAAGGTTGCAGAACCTTGTTTCGCCAAAAGGCATGATCGGCATCATGTCGTCGGGACAGGGCAGCATCACCAACAACACGAACGGACGCCACGACGTCTATCGCGGCACCAAAGCTGCCCTGAATATGCACATGCGAAGCTACGCCGCCCGCCATGCGGGAGGGCCCCGCGCGTTGGTGTTGATGGCTCCGGGCTGGATCCGCACCGATTTGGGCGGTCCGAACGCACCGGTCGGCATGGAGGACGCCATCCCGAAGGTCGTGAAGGTGCTTCTCGCGCAGCAGGGCAAGCCTGGTCTGCAATACCTAGACCGTGAAGGGCACACCGTTCCGTGGTGAACGCTCGGCCCACGCCCTTCGACTTCATCCAAAAGGCGACGCGCAATCACCGCCTACGCCACTGGTGCTCGGCCTATGCATTCAAGGACGGCGCCGGACTGATCGACATTGGCAGGCGATATTCGCCCGCGCGAGTCATCGAGCTTGGTACTGCTCTCGGTTTCACTGCCTGCTGCCTCGCCTCGTCGGGAAAAGCAGTTCGGGTCGATACGATAGAAGGCGATTCCCGGCATGCCGCACTGGCGCAAACCAATATTGAAGCAGCAGGCCTCGCGGAACGCATCATGGTGCATCTCGGCCGTTTTGAAGAAGTTCTTCGAGGCCTGCTCGGCCGCTATGACATGGCGTTTTTTGACGGCGGCTCGCCATCTAACCCAATCATCGAGCAGCTCCACACGCTGCTGGACGATGGTGGCGTCCTGATATGCGCTAATCTGTCTCGTGCCGGTACCGGCCAAGCGCGAGAACTAAAGCGCGAATTCGACAACGTGGATCGGTGGCTGCGCATCGGTGCGATCGAGGACGGCGGCACTCAAATCTTCCGCAAACAAGGAAAGAAATTGATCGGGGAGAGCCGAGGTCGATCATGAAATTGATTGGCATTGAAGAGCACTTCATCACATCCGAGGTACTTGACGCGTGGAATGCGGTTGCCCTGGAGAGGATAGACCCGATCGGAAACGATTCGGTGACAGGACCAATATTCACCGGCGTTATGAAATGCGCTCGCTAAATAAGATGACAGCGACAACGTTTCCAGCCGCTTGGTCGTATCGCGGCGTGAAGGCAACATTGCCGCTGCCGCCATATTTTTTCTATTCGGCGTCGAGGGGAACGTTCCAACGCGCACGTGGCGCGCTCACGCCGCCGCGTGCACCCGGGATTGTCGAGCCGAACCGCTCGGCGAATATGGGCGGCAGCGGCTGAGCCGCGGGCGGCGCCAGCCACAGGCGCAGCAGGTGCCGCCGCCGTGCAGGCTCCGGCCAGTCCTCGAACGCCGTGCGGTCATGCAGGAGGACGTGATTGTTGACGAACTGAATGTCGCCGGGATGGAAGTCGATCTCCACATGGAAAGCCGGATCGTTGGCGCAAGAGTCGAGCATATCCAGCGCCGCGCGCTGCTTCGCCGTCAGGGGCGCGACCTCTTCGAACCTGCGCGCGGATTCGATGTACTGGCGCTGATAGATGCCGGCGAAATGGCCCTCGAACCAGTTGAAAACAGGAATGGTGAAGTAAGGCCGCTCACCCTCGGCGACTTCGCCGCGCCGATCGGTTTCGATCAGCTCGAACAGAGTGAGCGCGAGCTCCGGGGCACGTGCACGCATGGTGTTGTCGATGGCAACGGAGCTCACCACGTTCGACCGGCCGCCCCGCTTTGCCGGCTGCAGGCACATGAGGGCGACCACATCGGCCGAATCCGTGTGGTAGGTCTGCCGTTCGTTGGTCTGGTACAGCCGCGCCGTCGGATCGTTGCCGGATCGACCCACGTTTTTCACATGGCCGAGCAGATGGCCCATGGCGTTTTGCGGCCGAGGGCTACCCAGAAGCGCACCGATCCCCATGAAGGCGGCAGCGTTCTCCGCGCGCGTCAGGCGCCCGGGAACGAGACCGCGAATAACGGTGAAGCCCCTTCCTCCAAGGACGTCGCCTTGCAGAATGGCGCGCAGCCTTGGAGCAAGATGCGGAATCGGAAAATCGTCAGCCGTCAGTGCTGCCGGATCCGCACCCCGGTCGACCAGGACTTTCGCGGCGGCTTCGACATCGGAGACGTCGGACGGCGAGAGCGTGTGCACCGACGCGTGCGCGCGCAAATCGTCCGATCGCCAAGCGGCGGGAGTGTCTATCCGCTTCGGCGGGAAGGTCATCGACGCACGCGCTGCAAATGCCGGCAGCAGCGTGCAGCGGCGGTGCACTTCATGGCAAGCCTTTCCTCGAATGAGGCGACACCGGAAGCGTTTCCCGGCCGCCTGGGTGCATCACGCCGCACAGGGGAACACTGCCGGTATCACCATGGTTAGAGCGGCCCCGATCTGGGAGACGGCGTCAAGATTCCCGATGCGTCCGAATTGCAACGCGCGCGATCTTTCAGGAACTTCGAAGGCGCGCGGCGGAACGCGGAAAACCGCAGTAGGAGCTCGATTACATCGGTCGGTTGCTGAAAGAGTTTTGAGCTATTTTTCCCTCTACCCCGCGGGGGGAGAGGGCAGGGTGAGGGGGTGCTCATGCAGCACTCGAGCCTAAAAAGATTTGAGTCTGCACAAACACCCCCTCATCCGCCTACGCCAAGGCTTCGGCGAACAGGCGCAGTAAATTGACCCGCCGTAGCTTTAGCGTGGGCGGGGCGCTTCGCGCGAAGACGCGCTCGCCACCTCTCCCCCGAAGTGGGAGAGGCAAACAAAATGCAAACTTCGGACGTGACGAAGTTCGTAGGCCGACTGATAAAATCTCGTTAGCGGATTTTGCTTATGGCGGCAAAATGTTTGGAACAAGAATCAAATCTGAAAATCACTTCGAATGGATTGTTGATTCCGACAGCAACCAAACCCCTACGGCATCACGCCGATATAAGGCAGTCCGCGTCCCGCTCCTGCGTCGTCCATGCCGTAGCCCACAATGAAGCCGGAGACGCCGGCGAATGCGGCATAGTCGGCCCGCAGCACCGCGTCCTTGCGGCTCTTGTCGACGGCGACAACCGATGTCACCGAAGCCGCACCCGCCGCGAGAAACAATTGCCGTGCCTTCATCAGCGTGCGGCCGTGATCGAGCACGCCATCGATCACGAGCACGTTTTTTCCGCGCGCATTTTCGCTCGGCCCCAGAATCAGCGAGACGTCTCCGCCGCTTTCGCGTTTCGATCCGTAACTGCGCAGCCAGAGGATATCGACCTGCAGATCGAGCCCGTAATGCGAAAGCGCGCGCAGCAGATCGGCCGCAAAGACAAATCCGCCGACAAGGATCGGCGCCGCGATGTCGGGTTTGGGCGACGCCGCCGCGATCGCACCCGCCAAAGCGCTCACGCGCGCGGCAATGTCCCCTTCGGAGAACAACGGAATCGGCGCGGCTCTCACCCGTCGGATCCGCTGAAACGGATTTCCAGATGCTTCACGCCGGCAGGCGGGCTCGACAGACGCGTGCGGAAATCGACGCCTTCGCCGGGTTTGAGAATCGATGCGCCGGGCGAAAAGCTCCATTGATAAAGCGACCGTTTGTCGTCGTCGGTCAGCACGACGCTGAGCGGGGGAACGGTCAGTTCGCGTTGCGTGATGTTCACGAGCCGGCCGGTGACGACGAGGACGAACTGGCCGTCCTCCTTCTCGACACGGTCTGCGGGATTGACGATATCGATGCCGCGCGCATTCACCTTGAGGCCGAGAGCGGAATAGAGCGACGACGATTGCGGCCACAGGGTCGCGATCTGCTGGCGATAGGTTTCGGCCGACCAGCCGATCACGAGCACGATGAGGGCAAGCCCCAGCCATCCCGCTGCAAGCCCCAGGCGAGTGGACCATGGCGTGGGGGCCCGCGGGTTGCGGGTCTGGACCGGAATCGTGGGCGTCGGGGGTGCATAGGCTTCCCGCGGCGGCGCATAGGCGGCCCGCTGCGGCACAGGCTCCCCGACCGGCTGCGGCGGTTCCGGCTCGACCGCTTCATTGCCGAATTCGAGATCCGGCGGCGGCGCGGCCTGCATCCAGACATGGGCGCACTTGGCGCACTTGACCTTGCGGCCGGGCGGGGCGAACAGCGCCGCATCCGTCTGGTAGCGGGTTGCACATTGAGGGCAGGTGAGAATCATTCCGCCGCGCGCGCTGGATCGGGAGCGAAAATAGGCGCAATGACGCAGGCGCCGCAAGGCTTTAGACGGCATGGTCAGGTCCGCCATCTCTGACTATGTTCCCGGCCCATGGTTCGCTTCGAAAATGTCGGCATGCGCTACGGCCCCGGGCCGGAAGTCCTGCGCGACGTCACTTTTGTGCTGGAGGCCGGGTCGTTCACCTTCCTCACCGGGCCTTCGGGCGCCGGCAAGTCGACCCTGCTCAAGCTGATGTTCCTGGCCGAGCCACCTTCCCGCGGCCTTGTCACCCTGTTCGGCAACGATCTGGCGACCACCAAGCGCTCCGCCTTTGCGGCGCTGAGGCGGCGGATCGGGGTGGTGTTTCAGGACTTTCGGCTGCTCGATCATCTTTCGGCCTTCGACAATGTCGCGCTGCCCTTGCGGCTCGCCGGCGGCCGTCCCGACGATTACACCCAGGACGTGGAAGAACTGCTGGGCTGGGTGGGGCTCGCCGACCGCCTGCACGCCAGACCCCCCACGCTGTCCGGCGGCGAGCAGCAGCGTGTCGCCATCGCGCGCGCGGTCGTCGCCCGTCCCGACCTGCTTCTCGCCGACGAGCCTACCGGCAATGTCGATGCGGAAATCGGCCAGCGATTGATCCGATTGTTCGGCGAACTCAACCGGCTGGGAACGACCGTGCTGATCGCCACCCATGACCGCTCGCTGATCGAAAATGCGCGCGCACGCGAAATCCGATTGGTCGACGGAAGGTTGGTCGAAATGCGAGCGGCGCGCACATGAGCGCTCCCGCACGAAAACGCGGACGTATCCTGCCGCGCGAGGCCGGCGCGGCGCCGCTCGATGTCGTCATCGGTGTGATGGCGTTTCTCGCGGCTCTCGCGCTTGGCGCCTCGCTCGTTGCGGATCGCGCGGCGGAAGGCTGGCGCGCGGGACTCTCGGGCCGTCTCACAGTGCAGGTGCTTCCGCCGGAACATGGCGCACCCAATCCCGCGCTTGCACAGGAAACGGATGCGGCCCTCGCGGTGCTGCGCAGCACGGATGGCGTCGTGCATGCCGATGAGGTTTCGCAGGAGGAAACGCTCAAGCTCGTCGAACCGTGGCTCGGCTCCGGCGCCGTCGTCGCCGATCTGCCTTTGCCGCGATTGATCGATGCCACATTGGTGCCGGGAGCGCGCATCGATCTCGCGACACTGACTCAACGGCTCAAGCAAGCCGCTCCCGATTCCACGCTCGACGATCACAGCCACTGGATCGCACGCCTCAAAGGTGTTGCCGATGCCGTCATCTGGTCTGCCTACGGCATTCTGGCGCTGATCGCGATCGCAACGGCGTCGGCGGTCGCTTTCGCCACCCGCGCCGGCCTCGAAGCGCATCACGATATCGTTTCGCTGCTGCATCAGATGGGTGCGCGGTCGGGGTTCATCGCGCGCGCGTTCGAATGGCATTATTTGATCTCGGCGCTTCTGGCCGCATCGGTGGGAGGCATTCTGGCGGCGGCGTTTTTCCTGGCCGCAGGCGGACTCGAATCGGTGGGGATCGAGCCGGTGCCGTTCCTGCCCCCATTGTCGCTCCAGCCCGCCGAACTGGGCTGGCTGATCGTGGTGCCCCTGAGTTCGGCCTTCATCGCTTGGGCGACCGCAAGGCTTTCCGTGCTGGCCGCCTTGCGCCGAATCTATTGAACCTGCCCCGCGCCATGTACACTCAAGGCTGAAAGCGAAGCGAGAACGCCAGTGGCAGAAGCGGCAAGGTCACATCCGGGCAGAACCTGGCTCACCGCGGCGCTCGTGTTCCTCGCCGCGTACGCGTTCGGCTTTGTCGTGTTCGTGTCGCGCATTCCCACGGACATGAAACGGATCGACCAGGCCGATGGAATCGTGGCGTTGACGGGAGGCGATGTGCGGCTCATGGCGGCGGAATCGCTGTTCGAAGGCAAAGTGGGAAAACGAATGCTGATCTCCGGCGTGCACCCGGGCACGACCAAGGCCGACATCAAACAACTCGTCAATGGCGGTCCGCGTTTCGACTGTTGCGCCGATATGGGTTTCCAGGCGACCAACACGCGCGGCAATGCGCTCGAGGCGGCCGACTGGGCGCGCGATCATCATTTCAGCAGCCTGGTGGTGGTGACATCGAATTATCACATGCCTCGCAGCCTGCTCGAATTCGCGGACGTGATGCCGAACGTCAAACTGATGCCCTATCCCGTCGAGCAGGCCGATGTCGATCCGCAGAGCTGGTGGAGCAATGGGCATGTGTTTCGCGTGCTGCAGGGCGAATACGCCAAATATCTGGGAAGCCTTATGGTAACGACACTTTTCCCGAACGGCCTCTCCGCAAGCCGCCACAGCGAACCGCACGACAAATCGTGACTCCATGACCGTTTTCCGCTCGACGCTGTTTCTCGTCTGGTTCGTGCTCGCGACCGTGGTTCTGAACCTGGGCTTCCTACCCGCGCTGCTGCTGCCGCGGCGGGCCTCCGTCATTGCGGGGAGGACATGGGCCGCCGCGACCTTGTGGGGACTCAGGATATTCGCAGGCCTTGGATTCGAAGTGAGAGGCACGCTGCCTCGCGGCGCCGTTCTGGTCGCGTCGAAACATATGAGCATGTGGGACACGCTTGCGCTCTATATGCTGCTCGATGCCCCAATCGTCGTGCTCAAGCGCGAACTTCTGAACATCCCGTTTTACGGCTGGTATGCGCACAGGGCGGGAGTGATCTCGATCGATCGCGAGGGTCATGCGTCCGCATTGCGGCAGATGGCGGCCGATGCCAAAAAAGCGTTCGCGGCAGGCGACACCGTGATGATTTTTCCCGAAGGTCATCGCCAGCCTCCTGGCGCGCCGCCGGATTACAAATCCGGCGTGGCGGCCCTCTACAGCCAGTTCGGTGCACCCTGCGTTCCCGTCGCGCTCAATTCGGGTTTGTTCTGGACCGGACCCGGTGGATTTCTCAAGAAGAGCGGAACGATCGTCGTCGAATTCCTGCCGCCGATCCCGCCCGGGCTGAAGCGGCCGGAGTTCATGCGCGAACTGCAGTCGCGAATCGAGACAGCGACTGCGGCGCTCGTTGCCGAAGGTCGCAGGCAGCTTGCGGGGTGAATCCTTTCGCCTCTACCCCGTAGGGGGAGAGGCAGTGAGCGCCAGCGAACGGTGAGGGGGTCTTTCCAGAACACGCAAACTTCGCCACCCCCTCACCCTGCCCTCTCCCCCAATTGGGGTAGAGGGGAAAGTGTTTTCAAGTATTCTTTTCGATAAACGCCCGAATAACCGGCAGCGCACGCGCGGGATCGTCGCGGAACGCGCCATGGCCGCAATTGTCGAACAGACGCAATTCCGCGCGGCCCGACGGCAGAGAGGCAACGATCTCACGGGCCAGATGCGGCGGCGTGATCGGATCGTCTTCTCCGCCCATGACCAATACCGGGCAGGAAACCTTGGCCAACGCCGCGCGAAAATCCATCGTGCGGATTTCGCCATCCGGCAATGAAAAATGGCGATAGACTTCGAAACGCATGATGGCGCGCTGACGCGCACCGGCGTCATCGGGACGCGCTCCGCGATTGTAGAGCGGCATGCAGACCCGCATGTAATCGGCAACATCCGCCTCCGCGGCCTTGTTCCAGAAGCGTTCGGCGATGGCGCCGGCTTCCGGCCCACCCTTCTGCGCGAAGATTTTCAGGCTGCCTTCGAGGTCCATCCGCGCCGCCGTACTCGACAGAATGAGCGCGCGCGGGTGATCGGGATGCCGCGTGGCATAGGCTTGCGCCACCATGCCGCCGAAGGATTGGCCCAGCACGATCGGCCGTTCGATCCCGAGCGCGTCGCAAAGCCCGCGAATATCGTCGCCCCATTGCGCGAGAGTCCAGGTCGCCGGATCGCTGGGGACGCTGCGGCCATTGCCGCGATGATCGAGATAGACGACTTGCGCAATATCCGCGAAGCCGTCGAAATCGCCCCTGAGGCCGCTATGGTCGAATCCGGGTCCGCCGTGCAGCACGAGGAACGTCGGTTTTTCGCGCATGCGCGGTCCGTCCGGCGCAAGCTTTGAGCCCACCACGTCGAAGAATAATTTTTGTCCATTGACAGTGACGAACATCGCGGCTCCTGGGATCGCAGCAGGTGAACGGATGCGAAATCATAACCGCCGGCAGCGCACGTTCAAGCACGCGCTACCATTCCTCCTTCAGCGCCGCTGCAAACCGGTCGAATTGGCCGCTCGTACCCGCCTTGCGCTCCTCCCCGCCTTCGTCCTCCCAATCGTCGAGGTTGACGAGTTGTTCGGTGAAGATCATCTGCGTGTCCTTGCCCGCCTGTTTGAATTCGACCGTGGCGAGCGAGACGGTAATGTGCCGTTCGCTGAGATGCATGTCGTAAGAGTAGACGATGCGCGCATTCGGTACGATATCGTAGTAGAAGCTGTTGAAGATCGTGACGATGCCGTTCGGCAGTCGGCCGCTCAGGTGATCCCTGCCACCCACGCGGAAATCCATCCGGCGTTCGACGAGCTCCCATGTTCCCGGCGGCCCGACGAACCAGCGGGATTTGGCGCCGATATCGGACCATGCCTTGAAGACGCGCGAAACGGGGGCATCGAATTTGCGGTCGAGCACGATCGTCGCGTGCTGGGTCTTGACGTCACTCATGATTTTCTCCGTCGTTTCGATTTGGACTTTTCTTCAGCGAGATAGTCTGCAAGCCGATCGAAGCGGCGCTCCCAGACCGCGCGGCGCTTCGTGATCCAGTTTTCGGCGGCTTTCAGGGCCGCATCGTCGACACGGCAGGTGCGCACGCGGCCGATCTTTTCCGAGCGTACGAGACCGCTCGTTTCCAGCACGTCCAGATGCTGCATCACGGCGGGCAGGCTCATGGCCAGCGGTCGCGCGAGTTCGCTGACCGACGCGGGACTGCGGCTCAGCCGCTCGACCATGGCGCGCCGGGCCGGATCGGCCAGCGCCTGAAAGACAAGATCGAGAGGTTCTTGATAGTTAGGCATGTGCTTAAGTATCATGACGCGCAGCAGGCCTGCAAGCGCGATTCGGAATTACGTGCGAAATTTCCCGCTTGACTTCGAATGGTTTCGGACGTATTAAACCAAGAGGTTATTTAACTGTCTGGTTAATTCATGGCGCCCGATCGCCTGAGCATCAAATTCGCAGCCCTCGCGGACCCTACCCGCCGCGCGATCCTCGCGCGGTTGACCTTGGGCGACACGTCGGTGATGGATCTGGCGGAACCGTTCGACATGAGCCTTCCCGCAGTGTCGAAGCACCTCAAGGTCCTCGAACATGCGGGGTTCATTTCGCGCAGCCGCGAAGCGCAATGGCGACCCTGCCGCATCGAGCCTCAGGCGCTCAAGGATGTGGACGATTGGCTCGAGAGCTATCGTCGATTCTGGGAGGAGCGCTTCGACCGGCTCGACGTCTATCTGAAGCAAATCCAGGCCAAGGCGAAGAAACATGGCCGCAAGAAACGTAAATAACTGCTTCGAACGCCGGAACGATTTGTGTAAAACCGCCAAGAGCTGAGGAAAAAATGACGACCGGGAACCCCGCCGAGCAAGATTTCGTCGTCACGCGCAGCTTCGATGCGTCACGGGAATTGGTCTGGAAGGTCTATTCCGAGATCGAGCATCTGTCGCGCTGGTGGGGGCCGAAAGGCTTTACCTGGCTCGGCGGCACGCTCGATTTCCGGCCCGGCGGGATGTTTCACTACGGCATGCGTTCGCCGGACGGTCACGAAATGTGGGGCAAATTCGTCTACCGCGAAATCGCCCGACCTGAGAAGATCGTGTTCATCAATTCCTTTTCGGACAAAGACGGCGGCACCACGCGCGCGCCTTTCGCGTCCGATTGGCCGCTGGAGGTGCTGAACACGGTGACGTTTACAGAACAAAAAGGTCGAACGACGCTCATCTTGCGTGGCGGACCGTTCAATGCCACTTCCGCCGAGCGAGCCCGCTTCGATGCGATGCGTCCGTCCATGGACCAGGGATTTGCCGGCACGTTCGACCAACTCGCCGAATATCTGACGGCGCAATCCAAGAAAATTTCCTGAAACCACGTCCCGACCAACAGGAGTAATCATCATGCAACTCAATGCCCATGTGGCCTTCAACGGAAATTGCGAAGAGGCCTTCAAATTCTACGAGCAGCATCTCGGCGGAAAAATTGCGGTGCTGATGCGCTATGAGGGCACGCCGGCGGTGGGCATGGCGCCTGCCGACTGGACAAACAAGATCATTCACGGCCGGATCGCGGTCGGCGGCGCGCTTTTGATGGGTGCGGATGCACCTCCCGGACGCTACGAAGCGCCGAAAGGCATCACGATCTCGCTGAGCGCGACGAGCGATGCCGACGCGGAGCGAGTCTTTGGTGCGCTGTCCGAAAAGGGAACCGTGTCGATGCCGATTCAGGAGACGTTTTTCGCGACCCGCTTCGGAACGTTGGTCGACAAGTTCGGCGTCCCCTGGATGATCGTCTGCGAAAAGACATCCTGATCGCATTATCTTGTGAAAGAGGCATTGCCATGTCAGCCACACCATCCATGGAGCGCGAGCTCACCATTGTCCGTGTTTTCGATGCGCCGCGCGCGCTCGTGTTCCGGGCCTGGACCGATCCGAAGATGATGGCCCGCTGGTGGGGGCCGAGATTGTTCACCGCACCCGTCTGCGAGCTCGACGCGAGGCCCGGCGGCGCACTCCTGATTGTCATGCGCGGACTCGACGGGGCGGAGCATCCCATGAAAGGTACGTTCCTGGAGGTCGCGGCGCCGGAGCGGCTGATCTTCACCGGCATCGCGGTCGACGCCGCGGGCAACCATCTTCTCGAAGGCGTCACAACCGTCACCTTCGAAGAGCAGAACGGCAAGACCAAACTCACCATGCATACGCGCGCGGCGGGCAAGGTTCCGCAGGCGGAATTCATGCTGGGCGGAATGGAACAGGGTTGGACGGAAAGCATCGACAAACTGGAAGAGCTTCTCGCACAGGCCTGACAGTCGAGGAAAATCGAAATGCAGAAAATCGCAACATGTCTGTGGTTCGACGACGATGCCGAAGAAGCCGCAAATTTCTATGTCTCGATCTTCCGGAATTCGAGGATCGGGAAAATCTCACGCTACACCGGCGCGGGACAGGAGGTTCGCGGCCGCCCGGAAGGCAGCGTGATGGTCGTCATTTTCGAGCTCGACGGAAGGGAATTCATGGCGCTGAACGGCGGCCCCCATTTCAAATTCACGGAAGCGATTTCGCTTCGCGTGAATTGCGAGTCGCAGAAGGAAGTCGACGAATTGTGGGAGACGCTTTCGGCCGGCGGCGAGAAAAGCCAGTGCGGCTGGTTGAAAGACAAATATGGCCTGTCGTGGCAAATCGTCCCCACCGTGCTGGACGAAATGATGAGCGACAAAGATACGAAGAAAGCCGCGCGCGTCATGACGGCGATGCTGCAGATGAAGAAGCTCGATATCGCTCAATTGAAGCAGGCGTATGAGGGTTAGCGGCGGCGCCACCTATCCGGAACATTCCATGAACAAATATTGACTCTCTTGCCGATTGGCGTTAGCACTTTTGTCCGTCTTAGCGATTATCGTGGGCGGGAGAACGCGGACCGTTTGCGACGCCTATGAGCGACATTTCCCGCCAAATCTGGGACATGAAATACCGGTTGAAAGCGGCCGACGGGACTCCCGTGGACCGCGACATCGCCGATACCTGGGCGCGCGTGGCGCTCGCGGCCGCAAAGGCCGAGGCGCCGGAAAAGCGGCGCGAATGGGCGCTCGGCTTTGCCGAGGCTCTGGCCGGGCATCAGTTCCTGCCTGCTGGGCGAATCCTGGCCGGCGCGGGCACCGACCGAAACGTCACCCTCTTCAATTGCTATGTGATGGGCGCCGTGCCCGACGACATGGGCGGCATCTTTGCGAGCCTTCGCGAGGCCGCGCTCACCATGCAGCAGGGGGGCGGCATCGGCTACGATTTCTCGACCCTGAGGCCCAAAGGCGCTCCCGTGAAAGGCGTCGGCGCGGATGCATCGGGGCCGGTCTCATTCATGGAAGTGTGGGACGCCATGTGCCGCACCATCATGTCGGCCGGTTCGCGGCGCGGCGCGATGATGGCGACGCTTGCCTGCGATCACCCGGACATCGAAGCGTTCATCGAAGCGAAGCGTACTCCCGGCCGCCTCGCGATGTTCAATCTGTCGGTGCTCGCGAACGATGCGTTCATTGCCGCAGTGAAAGTCGACGGGCCTTGGGATCTCAAATTCGGCGGTAAAATCTACAAGACGATCGATGCGCGCGATTTGTGGGATCGCATCATGCGCGCGACCTACGAATATGCCGAGCCCGGTGTCATCTTCATCGACCGAATCAACGCCGAAAACAATCTCGCTTATTGCGAAACGATTCACGCGACGAATCCTTGTGGAGAGCAGCCACTTCCGCCATATGGCGCGTGCCTTCTCGGCTCGATCAATCTCGCCACGCTTGTCAGGCATCCGTTCGAAGAGAATGCGGCGCTCGACGAAGATGCGCTCGCGCGTCACGTGCACACCGCCGTACGCTTCCTCGACAATGTGATCGACGTGTCGCGGTTTCCGTTGCCCGAGCAGCGCGCCGAAGCGTTTGCGAAGCGGCGCCTGGGATTGGGCGTGACGGGACTTGCCGATGCGCTGATCTTCTGCCGCGCGCGCTACGGTGCGCCGGAAAGCATCGCGCTGATCGATCGCTGGTTGTCGAAACTGTCGCTGGCCGCCTATTCCGCGTCGGCCGAGATCGCGGAAGAGAAGGGTGCGTTCCTGCTGTTCGACCGCGAAGAATATATGGCGCGGCCCAATATCGCGAAGCTACCGGACGATCTCCGGAATCGCATCGCGGCACATGGCATCCGCAACGCGCTGGTCACCTCGATCGCGCCGACGGGCACGATTTCGCTGTTCGCGGGCAATGTCTCGAGCGGCATCGAGCCCGTTTTCGCCTATTCTTATTCGCGCAAGATGCTGCTCGACGACGGAACGCGCCGCGAGGAGCAGGTCGCCGATTTCGCGTACCGGCGCTTCCGCGAAATATTCGGCGAGGAAGCGGTTCTGCCGGATTATTTCGTCAACGCACAGACGCTCGCGCCGGAAGACCATCTGGCCGTGCAGTCCGCCGCGCAAAGGCATATCGACAGCTCGATCTCCAAGACGATCAACGTGCCCGCGACGATTGCCTTCGATGCGTTCAAGGACATTTATTTGAACGCCTATGATTCCGGCTGCAAGGGTTGCACGACCTACCGGCCGAACGACGTGACGGGATCGGTGCTCGAAGCGCCGGCGGCGCACGCATCGATCGAGCAGGTTTCCGGCGACGACCAGCCGCCGCTCGCCGCGCCGCCGCGCGCGCGCGAAGCGTCCGGCGGCGTCGTGTACATGACGGCTCCGCTCGATCGTCCGGACGTGCTGCTGGGCCAGACCTACAAGATCAAATGGCCCGACTCCGATCACGCCTTTTACATCACGGTCAACGATATCGAGAAAGACGGAAGGCGCCGCCCGTTCGAGATCTTCATCAACTCGAAGAACATGGCGGCCTATGCCTGGACGCTCGCGCTGACGCGTATGATCAGCGCCGTGTTCCGGCGCGGCGGCGACGTGTCCTTCGTCGTCGATGAGCTCAAAGCCGTGTTCGATCCGCGCGGCGGACAATGGATGGAAGGCCGCTACGTGCCTTCTCTCCTGGCCGCGATCGGCGAATTGATCGAGCGGCATCTGGTGGATATCGGATTCATGAATCCGCGCGAAAAACTCGACCTGCCGCCCGAGGTTCGCGCGGTTGCGGTCGCGGGCGAAGGAACCCCGGGACGGACCTGCCCGCGTTGCGGCAGCCCGACGCTCGTGCAGCTCGAGGGCTGCGACACTTGCGTCTCCTGCGGCTTCTCGCGCTGCGGATAAGGTAGCGCGCATGCGCTACTCGAGCCGTTTCTTTCTCTACGCCCCCTTTCTGATGTTCGTGTCGCTGGCCGCCGCCGTGATGATCTATTGGTGGGTCGCGGCCACCGCGCTCGACAAGCAACTTGACGCTGCCAATGGGCACGAGATCGTGCCGGGTGTGAAGATGAGTTTCGCCGCAAAACGCATCGCGGGTTTTCCCTTCCGGCTCGACACAGTTCTCGAAGGCCTTCGCATCGAGATCGCGACCACTCAGGGCCCGCTCGTCTGGCGCACCGAACATTTTGCGTCTCATGCGCTCAATTATGGGCGCGATCAGGTGGTCTTTGAAGCAGCCGGCCGCCAGGAAATTTCCTGGCGCGACGACGACGGCAGCCTCCACGATTTCAGCTTTGTGCCCGGTTGGCTGCGTGCGAGTTCGATTGCGCTGAAGGGGAAACTTGCGCGCTTCGATCTCGACATGGTCGAAATCGCCTCGCCCGATCTCGGCGCCGGTCGCGTCCAGTTTCATCTGCGCCGCGATCCCGCAAACGACGCGCTCGATATCGCTGCGAGCGGCGATACGATCAGACTCGCGCCCGATCTGCAGGCCGGATTCGGCGACACGATTTCCCATCTGCTCCTGGTCGGAAGACTTGCGCCGGCGCAGGCCTTTGCGCCGCTTCTGTCCGGGAGCTCCGACTGGCGCCGCGCGACGGACGATTGGCGCAAGCGTGGTGGCACATTCATCGTCGATCGGTTCGACATTAAATGGAACAAACTTGCTGCGAACGGCCACGGCGCGCTCGCGCTGAACCCGTCGCACCGATTGAGCGGAACGATTGCGCTCGGCGTGACGGGCGCGAAGGGTTTGCCGCTCGGCGCGATAGATCGCCCGAAACTCGCCACTGCGCTTGGCGCTCTCGCGGCCCGGGATTTGAAAGGCGAGGACGGAACGCTTTCTGTCCCGCTGTCATTCAACGAAGGGATTGCTTCTGCGGGGAACCAGCCGGCCGGATATCTCGGTCCGCTATATTGAAAGATACAGCGAATTATCTCCCGATCGAAGAGTCGGAGCCACGACACAGTTTGGTCACAAAGCACAAATAGTGAGCGCGCTCTTCGGGCCTTCGCGCGACGTTGCCGGCGCCGAACGCCATCGGTTCTCAATGCGATCGATTTCTGGGAGTGGAGCCCGACGGCCATGGATTCTGACATGCCTCATCCGGACCCGACGGCAAATGCATACCCGATGAGTTCGGTACGGTCCGACAGGAGCCGCGAATTCGAGATTTACTGGCGCGGGCTGCCGAGGGATGGGTTGATCCCGCATCGCCGCGATGTGAAGCCAGCGCGCGTGGCGTCGCTGCTGCGCGATATCGTGATGCTGGAAGCGCGGCTGGGCGAAAACCCTTCGCTGCGTATCCGTCTCGTCGGCAGCTCGATCCAGGAGCGCATCCAGAACGATATCACCGGCCGCGACTATCTCGATTTCCGGCCCGCCGAATATCGGGCGGACACGCTCGATGCGGCCCGCCGGATGATCAGCCAGCCTTGCGGACTGTGGCAGGTGATGGCGATGCACTACGAACGGGGTTTCGCGCAGAATTTTGAACTGACGGCATTCCCGCTGCTGGGCGACGACTCCGATGTGGCGCTCATTTTCGGACTCATGAATCCGGCAGGCGGACTCGTGAGAGCACGCCCGTCGAACGGCAACCCGATCGTGGCCGATGCGGCGACGACATACGAATTCATCGACATCGGCGCCGACATACCCGCTCAGCCGCTCTGAAACATCGTGCCGCATGAACATTCGAGGCGAGAAAGCGCTATTTCCGCTTCTTTTTCGTCCGGCCGAAATTGGGCTCCGCGATATCCTGGCCCGCATCGATGATCGAACGGCGGATCGCGCGCGTCCGCGTGAACAGGTTGAACAGCATGTCGCCGTCGCCCCAGCGTATCGCGCGCTGAAGCAGGCTCAGATCCTCGCTGAAGCGTCCCAGCATTTCGAGCACCGCTTCGCGATTGTTGAGGAACACGTCGCGCCACATGGTGGGATCGGAGGCCGCGATGCGGGTGAAATCGCGAAAGCCGCCGGCCGAATATTTGATCACTTCGCTTTCGGTGACGGTTTCGAGATCGGCCGCGGTGCCCACGATGTTGTAGGCGATCAGATGCGGCACGTGGCTCGTGATCGCCAGCACGAGATCGTGATGCTTCGGGTCCATCACCTCGACCTGGCTGCCGCAGCGTTGCCAGAACTGCCGGAGCGTCTCCACGGCGGCGGGATCGACGCCGGGCGGCGGCGTGAGGATGCACCAACGCCCGTCGAACAGTTCCGCGAAGCCCGCTTCGGGACCCGATTGCTCGGTGCCCGCGATCGGATGGGCGGGGATGAAATGCACGCCGTCCGGCACAAAGGGTCCCACGTCGCGCACCACGGCCGTCTTCACCGAGCCCACATCGCTCAGGATCGCGCCGCGTTTGAGATCGCCGGCGATCTCTTTGGCCAACTCGCCGAAGGCGCCGACCGGAGTGGCCAGCACGACGAGATCGGCATCGCGCACCGCCGGACCCGGCTTATCGTGCAATGTGTCTGCAAAGCCGACGGCGCGCGCCTTCTCCAAGGTCTCTGCCCGGTGGGAATAGCCGGCGATATGCGCGGCAAGACCCGCGCGCCGCATCGCATGCGCCATGGACGAGCCGATCAATCCGATGCCGAGCAGCGCGACTTTCCCGAAGGCGGGTCTGGAATCGGCGGTCATGGCGCGGAATCCTCAACCCTGGCCCATGAATTCGGCAAAGGCCGCCGCGACGCGGCGATTGGCGTCTTCGCTGCCGATGGTCAAGCGCAGGCAGTGCGGCAGGTTGTAGTTCGCGACACCGCGCAGGATCAGGCCGCGCGCGGAGAGAAACGCGTCGGCAGCTTTCGCGGTGTGCGGCCCTTCGGGCGGAAAATGAATCAGCACGAAATTGGCGACGCTGTCGTCCACACGCAGGCCGGTTCGCCGAATGTGCTCGATCAGCCAGGTCTTCCATTTTTCGTTGTACGCGATGGCATCTTCGACATGGCGGCGATCGCGCAAGGCTGCCGCGGCCGCGCGCTGCGCGGGCACCGATACGTTGAAGGGACCGCGAATGCGATTGAGCACATCGGCGACGGAGGCCGGGCAGAACGCCCAGCCGACGCGCAAGCCGGCAAGGCCGTGTATTTTCGAGAAGGTTCGCGTCATCACCACATTGTCGAATTGCGACACCATCTCGATGCCGGCCTCGTAATCGTTGCGCTGGACATATTCGGCATAGGCGGCGTCGAGCACGAGCAGGGTCGAAGGCGGCAGACCGGCATGCAGGCGTCGCACTTCCTCGCCCGAAAGATAGCTGCCGGTCGGATTGTTCGGATTGGGAAGGAAAACGATGCGCGTGCGTGCACTGACGGCGCGCAGCATTTCGTCGACATCGACCTTGAGATTTTTCTCGGGCACGACGACGGCGACCGCGCTGTTGGCAAGCGTCGCGATTTGGTAGAGGAGAAACGCATGCTCGCTGAACAGCACTTCGTCGCCGGGCCGCAGATACGCATTGGCCAGCATGGTCAGAAGTTCGCCCGAACCGTTGCCGCACACAATGCGATCCGGATTGAGGCCGAAGGCCTCGCCGATCGCCGCGCGCAGAACATGCGCCTCGCCGTCGGGATATATGTTGAGAGAGGTCCGCGCGGTCTCGAACGCAGCAATCGCATCGGGGCTCGGGCCCGTCGCCGATTCATTCGACGACAGCTTGTGCGACTCCGAGGCCTCTGCCGCGGGGGCGCGGCCGCCGACATAGGCGGAAATATCGAGCACGCCGGGTTTGGGTATGGGAGACATGAGTTCCGACGTTTCGCCTTTGGGTTTCGCTCAAAATCGTTCCGCCGATTTTCCGGCGCATCTCCCGCGCACGCAGACACGGTCCGTCGAGCGGATGACGCGATCCAGCGGCCGGGAGGCGGCCATTGATAGTGGCGGATGGCGGCAAAAGCAAAGCCGGCTTGTGGGGCCAAGCTTCGCTTGCGCGTTGACAGGCGCGGTATTCAGACCCTAGAGCCCCCTTGAGGCTCGGAATTCGACATGGCCGAAACGGCAAGTCCACGTTTCCTGCGTCCGCTCGCGGCGCCCGGAGAAGATGTCGGTCAGGCGATCGCCTTCGACCTGTCGCATCCGCTCGCCCTCGATTCCGGACGGACGCTGAGCCCGTTTACCGTCGCCTATATGACCTACGGCCGGCTCAACGCCGCAAAATCGAACGTCGTGCTGGTCTGCCATGCGTTGACGCTCGACCAGTTCGCGGCTCTGCGCCATCCGGTGACCGGCAAGCCCGGCTGGTGGGACGTGCTGATCGGGCCGGGAAAGCCCATCGACACAGATCGTTTCTTCGTCGTGTGCGCGAATGTGCTGGGCGGCTGCATGGGCACGACGGGGCCGGCCGAGATCGACCCGACCACGGGAGAGCCCTATGGGCTCAACTTTCCGCTCGTCTCGGTACGCGACATGGTGCGGGCGCAAGCGATGCTGCTCGATGCGATGGGCATCCGAGAAATCCTTTGCGTTATCGGCGGCTCGATGGGCGGCATGCAGGTGCTGCAATGGGCAGCAAGCTATCCCGACCGCGTCGTGTCCGCCGTGCCGATCGCGACGGCGGCGCGCCACTCGGCCCAGAACATTGCGTTTCACGAAGTGGGGCGTCAGGCAATCCTGGCCGACCCCGACTGGAAGGACGGCGCCTACCAGCATTTCAACACGCAACCGTCCAAGGGACTGGCGGTCGCCCGCATGGCCGCGCACATCACCTATCTGTCCGAGGCCGCGCTGCAGCGCAAATTCGATCGCAATTTGCAGGATCGTGCCGAGATAACTTTCGGCTTCGACGCGGATTTTCGGATCGAAAGCTATCTGCGCCACCAGGGCACGACATTCGTCGATCGCTTCGACGCCAATTCCTATCTCTACCTCACCCGTGCCATGGATTATTTCGATCTGGCTGCCGAGTTCGGCGGCGTTCTGGCCGAGGCGTTCCGCGGAACGAAATCGCGCTTCTGCATTATCTCCTTCACCAGCGACTGGCTGTTCCCGACGCCGGAGAACAAGCGCATCGCACATGCGCTGAACGCCGTCGCGGCCAATGTCAGCTTCGTCGAAATCGCGACCGATCGGGGTCACGATGCTTTTTTGCTCGACGAGCCCGAGATGTTTGCGACAGTACGCGGCTTTCTCAATGCCGTTGCGTCGTCGAGAGCCGTGGCGTGAGCGCAAAATGACGGCGCTGCGTCCCGATCTTGCCGCGATTGCGGAGATGATTCCCGAACGCGCCCGGGTGCTCGATATCGGCTGCGGCGACGGCGCATTGCTCGAACATTTAATCGCGGCGAAAGGCGTCGACGGACGGGGAATCGAGCTGTCGCAGCAGAATGTGAATGCCTGCGTCGCACGCGGGCTCTCTGTCATCCAGGGCGATGCCGACACGGATCTCGCGGAATATCCCTCGCAGGTTTTCGATGTGGCGATCCTCAGCCAGACGATTCAGGCGACGCGATCGCCGCGCGCCGTGCTGGCGCATCTGTTGCGCATCGGCCGGCGCACGATCGTCTCGTTCCCCAATTTCGGGCATTGGCGCGTGCGGCTATCCCTGCTCGTGCAGGGACGCATGCCGCGAACGGCGGCGCTCGGTTACGATTGGTGCGACACGCCAAACATCCATCTGTGCACCATCGCCGATTTTGTCGCGCTGGCGGGAGATTTCCACGCCACCATCGAGCAGGCCGTTGCCATCAGCGACGAAGGTCGCACCCATCCGATGGCCCCGCGTGCGTGGGGGCCGAATCTTTTCGCGGAAGGCGCGATATTCCTGCTTAAACCCCCTGCAGCGAAAATGTGATCCGGAGCGCGGTCCTCGGGGGGCAGAGGAACCGCGTCCGGAACAGATGCATGATCGTTCGATCGGCAAATCGCCGAACGTCGTTCAGCCCTTGCTCACGCCCAGAAGCGAGAGCGCGTGGCTGTAGTGATTGATGCCGGTCTGGTAGAAGCTGTTGCTGCAGAAGTCGCGGCCGTTGTGTTCCTCCCTCATCGCTTCCTGGTAGTTCGCGGATTGCGCGTTCGAAGCGAGCGCGGTCTTCACTTGCTGCGCCATGTCGAGGCAGGTGGCGACGCTGCCCGTCTGTTCGTCGGCGGACGCAGCGCTTGCTGCCAGAGCGGTGCAAAGGACGGCGATGCCTGCCGTCAGTTTCAATTTATGCATAAAGTCCTCCTGGGTCGAACCGGCACCACGCCGGCCCGATGGAGATAAGACGCACGGCAAGCCTTCAAAGTGCCCTCACAAATCCGTGCGCGCGCAACCGCAATGACGAACGCGCATGGAACGAAACAAGCAACGAAACGCTGCGTTCATCGACGCGAATTATCACACACGCGTGAGCCGCGCATGACAGTCATGTCATGCGATCCGCGAAGCGAAATAGTCGGCCGCGGACGATGTCGCGAGACCGTTCCAATCGTGAAAGCAAATTCAGAATGGCGCCGCGATCAGCGCGCGGTGGCGAGAACGCGCTTGCGTGACGCGACCGTGTCGTTGAGCGCCACTGCGTACATCGATTTGGAGGAATCGACGATGTGCACGCCTGCGAGTCGCGGCCACAGTCGCCGGCCGATTCGTTCCCAGCCGATGCCGCTGCGCACAAGCCGGCGCGAGCGTATCGGCGGAAAATAGAGCGCGGTATCCCAGCGCTCGGGAACGAACAGCGATTCCCGCAGCAGCTTCTCGAGTTGAACGCGATTGAACGGCCGTCCATAGGCGAAAGGCGAGCGTTCGACTTGCGCCCACAGACTGGTTCGATTTGGCGCCACGACAATGAGCCGCCCGCTTTCGGCCAGCACACGCCACACCTGGCGCATCAGCGGCCTCGTCGCCTCGGCGGATTCCAAACCGTGAACCATCAGCACGCGATCGAAAAATGCGTCCGGAAACGGCAGTGCGCCCTCTTCGCCGACCGCGACCAGCCTGCGATCCGCGGGCCACGCTACCGCTCCAAGCTGGGCCGGAATGAACGCCAACGCACGCTCGGCCTCCGGCAGGCAGGCCTTCAGATAAGGAGGCGCAAAGCCGTATCCGAGCACGCGAAGCCCCCGCAGATCGGGCCATGCGAGCCGAATCCGCCGCATGATCTGGCGTCGGGTCACCTGCCCCATCGGCTCTTCGTAGAAAGACGAAAGCTCCAGCGCGTCGAGCATGGAATCTGCGTAAACCTGCTTGGGTTTGGGTTCAACAGGGCTTCGGCGGTTGCTAGGTTGGGGCAACCGGGAGACAGCCATGACAAAGCTCGCCATCGAGCCCATTGCCTGCCTGAGAGACAACTACGCCTATCTGATCCATTCCCCGGACGACGGGCTTTGCGCCGTGGTCGACCCGTCCGAGCCGGGACCGGTGCGCAAGGCGCTCGCCGCGCGCGGACTCAAGCTCACTCATATCCTGAACACCCATCACCATTTCGATCACACGGGCGGTAACCTGGCCCTAAAGGACGAATTCCGCGCCGAGATCGTGGGACCGGCCAAGGATCGCGACCGTATTCCGGGAATCGATTTGGGCGTCACCGAGGACGCGCCGTGGCGCTTCGGATCCCGCGCCGTTCGCATCTTGGAGATTCCGGCGCATACGCGAGCCCATATCGCGTTCGTATTCGCGGACGATCAAGCGGTTTTCACGGGAGACACCTTGTTCGCCATGGGATGCGGGCGGTTGTTCGAAGGCACGCCCGAAATGATGTCGAACAGTCTTTCCAAGCTCATGCGCCTACCCGACGACACACGCGTCTATTGCGGCCACGAATACACGCTCAACAACGGACGCTTCGCGCTGATGCTCGAGCCCGGAAACGCCGATCTGCAAACACGCATGACCGAGGTGCAGGAACTGCGCGCAAGAAATGCGCCGACGATTCCATCGACGATCGGGCTCGAAAAGCGCACCAATCCTTTCGTTCGGCCGGAATCGGCGGAAATCAGGCGCACACTGAATATGGCTGGTGCGACCAGTGTCGAGGTATTCGCAGAGATGCGCAGGCGCAAGGACGCTTTCTGAGGCGGAGTCCACTGGGCGGTTGCAGGCGGGCGGCCCGGCTCCGGGCCCTGTCCGGGGCTGAACGTTAACCACGCGCCGGATCCGGCGGGGCTGGGGGCGTGTGCGAAGAGCAACAGGCCGTGACGTCAATGCATCACGGGACCTTGTTCCGCTTTGGCCTGCGACAAATAGAGGTATACTCGCCGAAGCAACAAAGACGGTGCCGATCGGGTCCCGGGGCGGGCACCCCGGGGCCGACAACGTCGGTGTCGCAAGAGGGGAAAAATGTTCAGGAAAATCGCAATTCGCGCGATGAGCGCGACGGCCCTGGCGTGTGTGCTTGGAGCGCCTGCCTTTGCCGATAATACCGTCCAGCAGGATCAGGCCACCCCCGCAAAGGTGAAACCCGCGCAGCAGACCTCCATCGAAGAGGTGGTCGTCACGGCGCGTCGGCGTCCCGAGGATCTAGAGAAAATTCCGGTGGCGGTGACGGCTATTTCGGGCGACACGATTCGCAACGAGGAAATCAAGACGGCGATCGATCTGCAGAATTTCGCGCCCTCTCTCAGCGTGAGCGCCAATCTGGGCTCGCGCGACAACGACGTGTACAGCATCCGCGGCCAGAGCCAGCCCTTCGGCGGAGCCGACCCGGGCGTGCAGACCTATTTCGCCGAAGTACCGTTCAATTCGAGCGGTCCCGGCACCGATTACGACCTGGCGAATATTCAGGTGCTGAACGGCCCGCAGGGCACATTGTTCGGCAGAAGCACGACCGGCGGCGCGGTGCTGTTCGAACCGCAGCGGCCCACGGACCAATTGGGCGGTTACATCGAGACCCAGCTCGGCAACTACGATTATCGCGAATTCGACGGCGCGCTGAACGTTCCCATCATCGGCGACACGCTGATGGTGCGCGCCGCTTTCGATGTCGCGAATCGCGACGGCTACACGCAAGACACCGTCATCACGGGCACGAGCGCGCCTTACACCGAAGACCAGGACAATCTCGACTATCAGTCCTTCCGCGTGGGAATCACCTGGCGGCCGTTTGCGCATTTCGAAAATTACGCGCTGTTCGATTATCTGCATAACAGCAACAACGGCACAGGCGCGGTGCTGACGGGCATCAGTCCCGGCACGATCGGCAATCTCGCGACGGAGTTTACCGGTTCGCCCTGCACCGTTCCGCCCACGAGTATGCTCTGTGGAGAACTGGAAGCATTCCAGGCACAAATGCAGGCCGCGCTGGCGGCGCAACAGGCGGCAGGTCCGCGCAACACCACGTCCAGCATCCCGGTCTTCTATCGTCGCGAATCCTGGGGCGCGACGGACATCGCGACCTACGACGTCACCAACCACATCCACCTCAAGAATATTTTCGGCTATCGCGCCGACAAGGAGCAACCGTCCTTCGATTATGACGGTTCCTATCTCCCGCTGATCGACATTTCCAATCCGCGCACCTGGGAAACCAACAGCGTTCAAATCACCGAAGAGCTTCAGCTGTTCGGCGAGACCGACGACAACAAGTTCAACTGGATCGCGGGCTATTATCACGAGCTCGACCGTCCGGGCGGCTATTCCGAAATTCAGCAGGATGAGTTCGGCGGCGCCGGCTATTTTCCGCCGTTCAGCACGACGGATGTGGAATCGCTCTTCAACGGCGGAACCTCCGATGCGGGCTATGGCAGCGCGACCTACAATGCATCCGATTGGTTCCCGGGCCTGAGCTTCACGGCCGGCGGGCGCTATACCTGGGACCACAAAATCGCGACGGCCGTCGATTGCAGCCTGCCGGCGGAAGGAACGTCCTGCCCCTATCCGCTGCCGAATGTGTTTCCCTACGGACAGCCGAGCCAGAGCGCGAACTTCCATGCGCCGACCTGGAATCTTTCCGTGCAGGATCAGGTCAACGACGACACGATGGTCTATGCCACATATCGGCGCGGCTACAAGAGCGGCGGCTTTAACAGCGGCGCGTTCAACGCAACCGATTTCGAGGAGTTCAAGCCCGAATATCTGACGGACATCGAGCTCGGCACCAAGAACAACTGGACCATTCTCGGAGTTCCCGGCCGCACCAATTTCGACGTCTATTACGGCTGGTATCAGGACGTTCAGAAGAACGACCTGGTTGCGATCGAGCAGGAAGTGAACGTCGCCCCGCCGCCGAACCCGCCTGATATCATTATCGAACCGGAAGGATTCTCGGCTCTCACATTCAATGCCGCGCGTGCGACGATCAAGGGGTTGGAATTCCAGTCGACATTCATCCCGGACGAAAATTTCCAGGTGAACGTCTTCTACTCCTATACCGACGCGACCTACAGCTCGTTCACACTGCCGGAGGCGATTCTCGTTGGTTTGACCGGCTCGCAGACCGAATTGGATCCCACCAACCTCGCGGGCAGCGCGTTTGCCGATACGCCGAAAAACAAGCTCGGCATCGAACCGCGCTTCCATATCCCGATCGATCCCAGCCTCGGCATGCCCTATGTGAGCGCGTCGGCGTATTGGCAGAGCAAGGAATATTTCAGCGACCTGGGTTCCCAGGAAGTTGCGGAGATCGGCCAATCTCCGGTCCAGAAGGACTATGTCGTGTTCAACTTCCGCGTCGATTGGAACAATTTCCTGGGACATCCCTTCGATGCGGGCATATTCGTCGACAACGCGTTCAACCGGACTTATGCGGTGGGTGCGGATGCCCTTCTCAATCTGACCGGCACGTCGGCCACGATCTATGCGCCGCCGCGGTTCTGGGGCGTCGAGCTGCGTTATCGCTTCGGCGCGGATGCCGACACGTCGCAGTAAGACGATCTGCAAGACAACACCCGGCTGAGCGCCAAGCTCAGCCGGGTTTGCGGTCGATGGGACTATGCGCGCTGTGAACGAGGGGGAATTCGCCATGCACAATCTGCCGGTTCTGCAGCTCGCCGGAATGTCCGTCGAGTTGACCATGCTGAGCCTCGCCATCGTGCTCGGCCTGTTTCAGCTGCTGATCGCGGCGCGCGCAGGCAATTCGCAACGCGGCCTCAAATGGAATGTGGGCGCGCGCGACGAACCGCCGCCTCCGGTGGGCAAAGTGGCCGGACGGCTCGAGCGCGCCTTCCGCAATTTCATGGAGACGTTTCCGTTTTTTGCCGCGGCCGTGCTGATCGTCACGCTGACGGGGCGGCACAATTGGGCAACGGTGTGGGGCGCGGAGATATATCTCGCGGCGCGCATCGTCTATGTCGTGCTTTACGGGCTGGGCGTGCCGGGGCTGCGGACGCTGGTGTGGCTCATCGCGACGCTCGGCATCATCCTGATGCTCACGGCGATCTTCTGGAACGGAATGCCGTCGCTTTAAAGAGACGCGAGCGCTTTCGCCGCCTCGGGCCAATTTGCAATGAGTCTCTCGGCGCCCGCCGACAGCAGCCGCGCACCCGACGCGTCGTCCATGTGACCGCCGCCCGTAAAGCCCCAAACCCGCATCCCGGCCGCGCGGCCCGCCGCCACGCCGTTGGTGCTGTCTTCGAGCACGAGGCAGGCGGCAGGGGCAACGCGCAACGCATCGGCGGCGTGCAGGAACAGATCCGGCGCGGGCTTGGCGTGGACGACGTGATCGGCGGAGTAGACATGCGGCGCGAACAACTCCCACAATTGCGTCAGGCGCAGTTTTTCGCCCAACGCAGCGCGCGTGCTGGAGCTTGCGACGGCTTTCGGCAAGACAACGCCGGCGACTGCCGCGCGCGCACCCGGAACCTCCACGAGGCGTTGATAGGCCGTGCGGTATTTTGCGTGGCAGGCTTCGCGGAACCCGTCCGGCAAGCCGCGGCCCCGGCGCGCCAGGCTGTCTTCTTCGAGCAGCGCGAAGAACGCCTCGTTGCTGCGGCCCGTGAATTGCGCCACGAAATCCGCGCGGGAATAATCGAGCCCGATCTCCGCCAACGACCCAAGCTCCACTTCGAGCGCCAACACTTCGCTGTCGACCAGCACGCCGTCGCAATCGAAAATAACCGCTTCGATCATGAAGGCGAGATCATGGAAAATTCGCCGGCGATGGAGGCGAATTGAAGGATCGCCGCGGCGAGGACAAAGGCGTGCCAGATCGCCTTGTGATAGGGAATGCGCTCGATCGTATAAAACGCGATGCCGGCGGAATAGACGACGCCGCCGCCGAGCAGCAGCCAAAGATCGATACCCGCCATCGACGAGAACAGCGGTTTCAGCGCCGTCACGATCAGCCAGCCCATGCCGATATATAGCGCGAGCGACAGCCTTTCGAAGCGGCGCGGAAACAGCACCTTGATCGCGATGCCGATCGTGGCGCCGACCCAGATCGCGATCAGGATCGCGGTGCCCATCGGATGGCCCAGCCGGTTGACGGCGAAAGGCGTGTAGGTGGCCGCGATCATAATGAAGATGGCAGAATGATCGAGCCGGCGCAGAACCGTCTTCGAGGGATGATGGCTGGGTGTGAGATTATAGGCGGCCGACATGCCGATCATGGCCAGCAGGCCCACGCAATAGACGGAGACGCTCACGATGAGCGAGCCCGGGCCCGAGAGATGGGCCAGCAGCCACGCGCTGGCATTGATCGCGAACAGAATGCCGATCACGTGGATGGCCGCGTCCATCCGATGCTCGGCGTTGGTGTATTCGCGAATGCGGTCGACGGCGTTCATGGGGCTTTTCCGTGCGGCAGGCGGCATTATGCACAACGCGCGAAACTTTGCGCCGAAACGCCTGTCATTGGGTTAATTGGACGCGGGGGGAGACGCACTGTCCTATTTCTCAAAACCGCGCCTGCGCTATCTCAATTCCCGCCCATGCCAAATGCGCAGAACGACCAGTGCGCCGTCCGGCTCGCGGACGGAATAGCGCACGACGTAGCCCCAACTGCCGAACTTCACCGCGATCTTCCGGACCGACGGCGACGCGGTTTTTCGTCCAAGCCCCGGCATGTGCTCCAGAAGCTCCAGCTTTGTCCATATTGCCCGCATCGCCCGTGCGGCAGCATTGGGATCTTTAATCTCGAGAAATCGATGCAGGCGCTCAAAATCCAAAATCGCTTCGGACGCAAAGACGATCATCCGAGCTTTCTGGGCTTTGGCGGCGGAAGCTCATTGGCCGTTCCCCAACTGCGGACCCACACCTTCACGTCTTCCAGAGGTACGCCTTCGCCCGTGCGCTCAAATTCGCGCAGACGCCGCAAGTCTTCTTCGATATCGAGGTCGCTCTCATCAGCGGCAGAGTCGAGCAATGCCAGAGCGTCGGCGACGGTTACGGACGGCTCCTGGCCGCGAGCGTCGGACAGAGCGCGTAGGCGCGCATCAGTTTCAGCGTCCAGTTCGAGCGTGCGACGGACAGTTGCCATCCGGTCAATTTGCCGGGTCCTGAGCCAATTGTCCAGATTCCCATCGCCGACTTCGGCGAAAACGCGACGTTGGCTATGCGCCGCGTGACAGTCTCACTCGGCCGCGACCTTGTTCAATTCCTTCGCCGCCATCATTTCGCGGAACAGCCATTCCGGAGCGATGTCATAGCCATTCGGCCATGTGGGAGCGCCGAATTCGAGGAATGCGCGGGCAAAGAAAGCAAGGTCGCGCAGCGGCTCGCGCATCTCTCCGGGCTTTTTCGCGAGATCGGAGAAATCGTGCACGCCATGGCTGCCGTCACTGAAATGCACGCCGAGACGGAAACCCTCGAGCTCTTCGAGTTTTGTCACCTTAGTCAGCATCGAGACTTTGCCCGAACGATAACGGAATCAATTATCCAGAAAGCTCCGGAGCTTCCGCGAGCGGCTCGGGTGCTTGAGTTTGCGCAGCGCCTTGGCTTCGATCTGGCGGATGCGTTCGCGGGTGACGGAGAATTGCTGGCCCACTTCTTCCAGAGTGTGGTCGGTGTTCATGCCGATGCCGAAGCGCATGCGCAGCACGCGCTCTTCGCGCGGGGTGAGCGTTGCCAGCACCCGCGTGGTGGTTTCGCGCAAATTCGCCTGGATGGCCGCGTCGATCGGCAGGACCACGTTCGGGTCCTGGATGAAATCGCCCAAATGCGAATCTTCCTCGTCGCCGATAGGCGTCTCGAGGCTGATCGGCTCCTTGGCGATCTTGAGGACCTTGCGGACCTTTTCGAGCGGCATGGCGAGGCGCTCGGCCAGTTCTTCCGGAGTCGGTTCGCGGCCGATTTCGTGCAGCATCTGGCGCGAGGTGCGCACCAGCTTGTTGATGGTCTCGATCATGTGGACGGGAATGCGGATGGTGCGCGCCTGATCGGCGATCGAGCGCGTGATCGCCTGCCTGATCCACCATGTGGCGTAGGTCGAGAATTTGTAGCCGCGGCGATATTCGAATTTGTCGACGGCCTTCATCAGGCCGATATTGCCTTCCTGGATCAGGTCGAGGAATTGCAGGCCACGATTGGTGTATTTCTTGGCAATGGAAATCACGAGCCGGAGATTGGCTTCGATCATCTCCTTCTTGGCCTGGCCGGATTCGCGCTCGCCCTTCTGCACCGTCTGCACGATGCGGCGGAAATCCACGATCGACTGGCGCATCTCCTGCGCCAGCGACTGGATCTCGTCGCGATGCTGCTTGATGCGGTCGCGTTCTTCCTGGACGAAATCGTGCCAGCCCATGCCCGACAGGCGGCCCACGCGGCGGGCCCAATTGGGATCGAGCTCGTTGCCGAAATGCTGCTTGAGGAAATCGACGCGGTCGACGCCATGGGCTTCGGCAAGCCTGAGCAGGCGGCCTTCGAGCGACACGAGCCGGCGATTGATGCCGTACATCTGGTCGACCAGCGCTTCGATGCGATTGTTGTTGAGCTTCAGGCTCTTGACGAGATCGACGGTCTCGACGCGCAGCTTCTTGAAGCGGCGTTCCTGGCCGGTCGACAATTCGTCGGCGGACAATGCCGCTTCGACGGACGCGTCCTGCAGGCGGCCGAGCTTTTTGTAGAGCGCCGCGATCTGGTCGAGGGTTTCGAGAACCTGCGGCTTGAGAGCCGCTTCCATCGCGGAGAGCGAAAGATTGCCTTCGTCGTCGAAATCCTCGGCGTCGGCCGCGGCCGCATCCGCGATCGCGGCGGCTTCCGCTTCATCGACGGGCTCGGTGGGCTTGGGCGGTTCGGGTTTCTTGAATTCTGAGCGCGGCGGCGGCGGCACGGGTGCCTGAGCGACGAGCGCTTGGACAACGGACGCTTGAGCAACAGGCGCCTGCGCAACCGGCGTCGGCGGGAGGACTGCGCCGTGGCCGTTCATCAGGGGAGGATTGGGCGCCATGCCGGGCAATCCGGGCGATCCCGGCGGGATGGTCGGCTGGCCGTCGGGGCCTGCGCCATACATCGCCTCGAGATCGATGATGTCGCGCAGCAGCACTTTGCCTTCGTTGAGCTCGTCGCGCCACACGGTGAGCGCTTCGAACGTCAGCGGGCTTTCGCACAAGGCGCCGATCATCAATTCGCGGCCGGCCTCGATGCGCTTGGCAATGGCGATTTCGCCTTCGCGCGACAGCAACTCCACCGAGCCCATTTCGCGCAGATACATGCGCACGGGATCGTCGGTGCGATCGTATTGCTCGCCTTCCTCGCCGGACTTGACGGCGACCTGCTTGCCGCCTTCGACCAGGGCCGGCACTTCGGCCTGCTCTTCCTGCTCTTCGCTTTCGACGACGTTGATGCCCATTTCGCTGAGCATCGCCATCGTGTCTTCGATTTGCTCGGAAGACGTCTTGTCGGAGGGCAGGACCTTGTTCAGTTCGTCATAGGTGACATAACCGCGCTGTTTGGCCCGCGTAATCATTTTCCGCACGCCGACATCGGACATGTCGAGCAGAGGCGAATCCGCGTCGTCGCGCTGCGTGGACGGATCGCCGGGCTCGCCTGGAGCTTTCGCGCCGGGCTTCCCCGGCGGAACGATCTTGCCGTCGATCTTTTTCAGCGCTTGGGCCAATACGGGCTTCTTTCCGGGGACGGCGGCAGGCGCCTTGGCCTGCGGTTTCTGTTCGGCCTTGGGGGCCTTGGAGTCGTGGGCCTTGGAGTCTAACGTTTTGGACTCGGGCTTCGCCTTCACGGGCGCCTTCGAATCGACTTTCGCTTCGACTTTCGGCTCGACCTTCGCGGCGGGCTTGGCCGGTTTTGCCGCGGCCTTGACCGGCGCTGCAGGCTTCGGCGGTGATTTTTTGACGGCCGCTCCCTTCGAGGTCGCGGATTTCGCCGCCCCCTTCACGGGTTTCGCCTTTGCGGGGACGTGCTTGGCGGGAGCCTTCGCCGTCTTCTTTGCCTGCGTTTTCGTCGTCATTCTTCGTTCGTCGCTCGATGCCGCCCGCTCGGGCCGCGAATGCGGTTCAAATACACTTCAGATGTCGGCCGGTACGGTCTCACTCGTGGCGGGGCGGCACAAGAAGGCGATGAGCATCGCTCCAGCTTTCCTCCGTCGCTTCGGAATTGAAACGCTCCACGGCGCGCTTCCGTTCGGGATCGAGTTCCGCCATCTCCCGCAACTGCGTTGCGGCACGGAGCCAGCGAGCCTCGACATCTTCGGCATCCCCCCCGTCAGTCATTTCGTGCGCCGGGCCAATGTCGCCGGATGCTCGTCGTGCCCTGAGGCGCGCAACGAGATCGGACATGCCCGAGCGGACGAGATGGTCCTCCAGCCTCCCAGTTTCAAGCCTGAAGCCGGAGGCGGCGAGGTTTAAGAGTTCATGCCGCAGGCTGTCAAGCGAACGGTCCGAAAACGGCAGTGTGGCAAGGGTTTCGCCGTGCTTGAGGGCGATTTCCGGGTGCTGGACCAGCAGGGCCGCGAGCTCCAATTCCTTGAGGTGCAACACCCCCGTCCGGCCCGAGCGGGCAAGAAGGCTGTTGCGGACGGCAGGGGACACATTCTCGATCGGGCCGGGCCGGAAAGGTGCATTGGAGTATCCTCCGCGGCGGGGTGCCTGGTCCCGCCGGGGCTTCCACTCCTGGCGCGGCGCGCGGCGCTTGAACGCGTCGAACACTTTCTGGTCGAACTCGCGGCGGTAATAGTCCGCGATCTTAGAATCGCCGATCTGGGCCACGATCTCCCGCAACGATTTTTCGAGCCCCGCCCGCCGCTCGGGGGTGGAAAAGTCCTTGCCCTCGGTCTCGACCCGCCACAGCACTTGGGCGAGCGGAAGCGCGTCGTCCAGCACCTTCTTCATCGCGCCAGTTCCCTGCGAACGAATGAAACTGTCCGGGTCTTCGCCTGGGGGAAGAAACGCGAAGCGCAGGGACTGTCCGGGCTTCAATTGGGCCAGCGCCAGCCGCGCTCCGCGCTGCGCCGCGCGCAGGCCCGCGTCGTCGCCGTCGAAAGACAGAATCGGCTCGGGCGCCGCCCGCCAAAGGAGTTCCAACTGATCTTCTGTGAGCGCCGTGCCCAGCGGCGCCACCGCAGCTTCGAAACCGCCTCGCACCAGCGCAATCACATCCATATAGCCTTCAGCGACGACGATCGTGCCGGTCTTGAGCGCGGCCGCGCGGGCCGTTGCGAAATTGTAGAGCAGCTGACCCTTCGAGAAGAGCGTCGTCTCACCCGTGTTGATGTATTTGGGCTTGGCATCGGCTTCGAGCGCGCGCGCACCGAACGCAATCACGCGGCCGCGGCCGTCGGAGATGGGAAACATCAGCCGATCATAGAAGAAATCGCGCGGACTGCGTCCATCATCGGCCGGACGGACAAGGCCGGCCGCGACCATATCGTCGAGCGAAATATTCTTCGCCTTCAGATGACCCAGCAGCGAAATGTTCGAATCGGGCGAATAGCCAAGCCGGAATTGCCCAATCGTCGCGTCATCGATCCCGCGCGAGACCAGATATTCGCGCGCCGCCGTGCCGCCTCGCGTCCGCAATTGCTCCTCGAAGAACACGCAAGCGGTTTCGGCGATTTCGTAGAGCGATTTCCTTTTTTCTTCGCGCGCTTCGTCTTCCGGTGTCCATTGCGGCAGCTCGACACCCGCCTCGCCCGCCAGCTTCTGGATCGCCTCCGGAAAGGTCAGGCCTTCGGTCTCCATCACCCATTTGAAGGCGTCGCCGCCGACACCACAGCCGAAGCATTTGTAGGTGCGCCGCTCGTTCTCGACCTTGAAGGAGGGCGATTTTTCCTTGTGGAACGGGCAACAGCCCCAGAACACATGGCCCTTGCGAGTCAGCTTGACGCGGCGGCCCACCAGCTGGACGAGATCCGTCCGCCGCAGCACTTCCTCGAGCAGTCCGGGGCCGTAGCGCATGGGCCCAATGTAGGCATTCGTCGACCCGCCGTCCCGGCTTTCCCGCGAGAGAGTTGTGAGTCTTCGTGCCAACCGGCGTTCCGTGGCACCAAAAGATTCTTAACGCGGTGGACGCGGAGGATGCGCGGAGGCCGCTAAGGAGTTCTAAGTACCCCGCGTCCACTGCGTTAAAACCTTTTTTTGGCTATTTCGGTGCGCTCAGGAGCCCCTTCACCGTGCCGCTGGCGGCCGCGAAATCCATCTGGCCGGCGTAGCGTTCCTTGAGCAGCGCCATCACCTTGCCCATGTCCTTCATCGAGGCCGCACCCGTCTCGGCGATCGCGGCCTTGGCGGCGGCCAGCGCTTCCTCGTTGCTCATCTGTTTGGGCATGAAGCCCTTGATGATCTCGATTTCCTCGCGCTCATGGGTGGCAAGTTCCGGACGGCCGCCGCTGTCATAGACGGAAGCCGATTCCTCGCGCTGTTTGATCATCTTGGCGAGCAGCGACAGGACTTCGTCGTCGGAGATGCCGACGCGGCTCTCCTCGGTGCGGTTCGCGATGTCGCGGTCCTTGAGCGCGGACAGCACGAGACGCAGGGTCGAGACGCGGCGCACGTCCTTCGCCTTCATTGCCTCTTCGAGTTGATCGCTGAATTGCTCGCGCAGGCCCATGTCGCACTCCATTTTCCGATTCGAGTTTAGCCGAAGATAGCAGCATGTGCTGGCATTTGGACCGCGGGCGTCCTCGCCCGCGTGGCCGGTGACATGTGCACAAATGCGGGCGAGACGCCCGCGGTCCAAACGACTTGACCCGTCCGGGCCTCGTCCCTATTTTCCGCCGAATCCGAGGCCTTCCCAATGAGCGAAATCGAGTCCCCTGCTTCCGCCCAACCGGCGGGGGCGCTTTTGCGCGCGACTGCAGTCCTCGTGCTGGCGGACGGTACCGTGTTCGAGGGCCACGGCTTCGGCGCGGCGACGCAAGCGGTCGGCGAGGTGTGCTTCAACACCGCGATGACCGGCTACCAGGAAATCCTCACCGATCCTTCCTATGCCGGACAGATCGTCGCCTTCACCTTTCCCCATATCGGTATTGTGGGCACCAACCCCGAAGACATCGAAGCGCTGACACCGGCCGTGCGCGCAATGGTCGTCCGCGCCGATGCGGAAGACCCGTCGAATTACCGCGCGCTGGCGGCGCTCGACCGCTGGCTTGCGCTCAACAACATTCCGGGAATCGCGGGCATCGACACTCGCGCGCTCACCGCACGCATCCGCGAGAAGGGCATGCCGCACGGCATCGTCGCCCATTCGCCCGACGGCAAATTCGACATCGCGGCGCTGAGGGCTGCCGCACGCGCCTTTCCCGGTCTCGAAGGGCTCGATCTCGCGAAAGACGTGAGCTGCCGCCAATCCTACACTTGGCGCGAAACGCCATGGGCCTGGAATGACGGCTATGGCGACCAGCAGGATCCGACCTGGCGCGCGGTCGTGCTCGACTACGGCGTCAAGCGCAACATCCTGCGCCAGCTTGCGGGCCACGGCGCGGAAATCGTCGTGCTGCCGGCCGATGCGAGCTTCGCCGATGTGATGCGCCACGAGCCGGACGGCGTGCTGCTCTCCAACGGTCCCGGCGATCCGGCCGCGACGGGCGAATATGCGATCCCCACCATCAAGGCGCTGGTCGAATCGGGCATGCCGGTGTTCGGAATCTGCCTCGGCCACCAGATGCTCGCGCTCGCACTCGGCGCCAAGACCCGCAAGATGGCGCAGGGCCATCACGGCGCCAACCATCCGGTGAAGGATCTCACTACGGGGAAAGTCGAAATCGTCTCGATGAATCACGGCTTCACGGTCGATCGCGAAACCCTGCCCAAAGGCGTGAGCGAGACGCATGTGTCGCTGTTCGACGGCACCAATTGCGGCATCGCGGTCGAGGGCCAACCGGTGTTCTCGGTGCAATACCATCCCGAAGCATCGCCCGGTCCGATGGACAGTCACTATCTGTTCGGCCGGTTCGTGGAGGCGGTGAAGGCGCGGGCGGAGACGTGACGCGCGTGTTCACCGCAGATGTTTGCGCACCACGAGTTTGAGTCCCGACCACACATCCGACACCGCGCATACCTTCACATCGACGAGGTCTGTCTTCAGCGCGCGGTTGCGGATGAGATCTTCGGTCACGTCGGTCGGAATCTTAGCGGACTTCTTGTACCACGATACCCACAGCGCGCCGTCGACGGTCATCGCGGCGCGGGCCTTCGGCAGATCGCGTTCGAATTCGGCCAGGGTGGTGACGAATAGATGCACGACATCCGAGCCTAATTTGTTCGGCTTGAGCGCGATCGCGACATCTTCGGGCAAAGGCGCGAGCAGCGCGCAATAATCCTTCGGCGCGTTCAGCGCGAGCAATTTCGTGCCCGGCTTGATGCCGAGTTTTTTCGCAAGCGGCGTTCCCGAATACCCGGCCACGTCAGCGCTTGAGTTCGATCACGTCGAAGGTCGATTCCTGGACGGGATAAGGAAACTCGATGCGGGCCGAGCGCTCGCCCGTGCCCTGGAGCAAACCCACCGCATCGTCCGGCGTAGCGACCGCGCCGGCCGAAGCGCCGTTTCCGGAATAGGCATGCGGCGTCTCTCCATCGACGGCGAAGGCTCCCAGCAGCACGTAGCCGCCGGTCTCATTTGCATAAAGTTGACCGCTCACGCGCTGGGAGCCGGAAACTTTCTCGAATGTGAGCCCGTCGCCGTTCTCGCGAATGCGACAGTGGAACCAGGAATAGACGACATCCGGCGTCATGCCGCCGATCTTGATGGTGCGGCAGCGCCACGATCCTTTGAGCAAATCGGCCGAAAGAGACCGGGCCTCCGGATCGAGCACACTATGGATCGTTCCCATGTCGGAGCCGGCGGCCGCTTCCGACAGTGCTCTGGACTTCGCCTCTTCGAGTTTGGACAGACGGTTCGCATCGTAGCGGGAGATCTGGTCCTGCCAGCCGGCCTGGGCTGACGTCGCGGCCAGCAACGACACAGCGATCGGCAGCAATATTCGACCCGCACGCATCGCTTTAATCCCCATCTTCGCCCGGCGCGATCCAGCCTTTGAGATCGGCGCTGGGCGGCATACCCACGATATTGAATCCGGCATCGACGAAATGAATCTCGCCGGTCACTCCCGCCGACATGTCGCTCAAGAGATAGAGCGCGGCGTTTCCCACATGCTCCAGCTCGACGCTTTTCTTGAGGGGCGAATGCGCTTTGTTCCACTTGAACACCGTACGCGATTCCCCGATCACCGAACCGGCTAAAGTCCGCATCGGACCGGCCGAAATTGCATTGACCCTTATACCGTCGCGACCGAGATCGGCGGCGAGATAGCGCACGCTCGCTTCGAGGCCCGCTTTCGCAACCCCCATCACGTTGTAATTCGGTGTCACGCGCTCGGCGCCCAGATAGGTGAGCGTCAGCAATGCGCCTCCCTCGCCGCCTTTCGACGGCGGCGTCATCAGATGCGACGCACGTTGGGCAACCGCGGTGAACGAGTAGCAGGAGATCGCGAGGCTGCGCGTAAAGTTCGTTCGGCCGGTATCGACGTAGCGGCCCTTGAGTTCGTTCTTGTCGGAATGCGCGATGGCATGAACCACGAAGTCGAGCCGACCCCATTTTGCCTTGATGGCAGCAAAGGCCTCATCGAGCTGCGCGTCGTCCTCGACATCGCAAGGCAACACGAGAGACGAATCGATGGATGCCGCGAGCGGCTTCAGGCGCTTGGCCTGCGCGTCGCCCTGATAGGTAAAGGCGATCTCCGCACCGGCACCTGCAAGCGTGCGCGCGATGCCCCAGGCGATCGAATGGTCGTTCGCCACACCCATCACAAGCCCGCGACGGCCGTGCATCATGCCTTTGACTTCAGCCATCTGATCCTTACCCGTTCGATTCTGTTCCGGATCGGGACGCGCAACGGGAACCGGTTGGTTCCGTGCAAGCCCCGTGCGCGGACGTCAGGCGTCGTAGCGCTGGAACACCAGCGTCGCATTGGTGCCGCCGAAGCCGAAACTGTTGGAAAGCGCGCGCTCGATCTTCGCGCCGTCGATGCGCGAGCGAACGATGGGCGCGTCGGCCACTTCGGGATCGATTTCCTCGATATTGGCGCTTTCCGCGATAAAGCCGCCCTTCATCTGCAGGATCGAGTAGATCGCTTCCTGCACGCCGGTGGCGCCCAGCGAATGGCCCGTCAGCGATTTGGTCGAATTGACCGGCGGAATCTTGTTGCCGAACACTTCGCGCAGCGCCTTGATCTCCGTCACGTCGCCCACCGGCGTCGATGTGCCGTGTGCGTTGATGTAGTCGATGGAGCCATTCACCGTGGCGAGCGCCTGGCGCATGCAGCGGATGGCGCCTTCTCCCGACGGCGCCACCATGTCGTGGCCGTCGGAGGTCGCGCCGTAGCCCACAAGCTCGGCATAGATTTTCGCGCCGCGCGCTTTGGCGTGCTCGAGCTCTTCAAGCACCACCACGCCGCCGCCGCCCGCGATGACGAAGCCGTCGCGATTCTTGTCGAAGGCGCGCGAGGCCTTGGTCGGCGTCTCGTTGAAATGCGACGACATCGCGCCCATCGCGTCGAACAGCACCGACAAGGTCCAGTCGAGTTCCTCGCCGCCACCCGCGAACACGATGTCCTGCTTGCCCCATTGAATCAGCTCGCCCGCATTGCCGATGCAGTGCGCGCTGGTGGAGCAGGCCGACGTAATCGAATAATTGACGCCTTTGATCTTGTACCAGGTCGACAGATTGGCCGAGCAGGTAGACGACATCGCCTTCGGCACGGCAAAGGGCCCGACATTCTTGGGCGCACGGTTGCGCGCCGTATCGGCGGATGCAACAATCGTTTTGGCCGAGGGTCCACCCGAACCCATGATCAGGCCGGTGCGCTCGTTGACGATGTCTTTCTCCTCGAGACCGGAATCGCGCAGCGCCTGTTCCATCGCAATGAAATTATAGGCGGCGCCGTCGCCCATGAAGCGGCGTGCGCGCCGATCCACCAGCGCATCGAGATCGATCCTGGGCGCCCCATGGACATGGCAGCGGAAGCCCATGGTCTTGTAATCCGTGGCTTCGCTGATCCCGGACTTCGCTTCGCGCAACGCGGAAACGACTTCCTGCGTATTGTTGCCGATGGACGAGACGATGCCCATGCCGCTGACGACGACGCGCCTCATAGAGCTTTTCCTTTCCTCAAAAGATTTCGCGCACGCCGATTGTGGCGCGCACCTCCCGCGATTTTATCCTGCGGGTTACGCTCAGGCTGGCACCGCCGCAACTTGGCCGACGCTCTGCGGGCGGTCGGCGAACAGGCCGACACGCAAATCCTTCGCTTCGTAGATCACCTTGCCGTCAACCTTCACGATGCCGTCGGCGATGCCGACCACGAGGCGGCGCATGATCACGCGCTTGAATTCGATGTAGTAGGTCACGAGCTTGGCGCTGGGCAGCACCATGTCCGAGAACTTCACTTCGCCAACACCGAGCGCACGGCCCTTGCCGAGGCCGCCCAGCCAGCCGAGGAAGAAGCCCGCCATCTGCCACATCGCGTCGACGCCCAGGCAGCCGGGCATCACGGGATCGTTCTGGAAATGGCACTTGAAGAACCAGAGGTCGGGGCGAACTTCCATTTCCGCCTCCACTTCGCCCTTCTCGTGGGCGCCGCCTTTTTCCGTAATGCGCGTGATGCGGTCGAACATCAGCATGGGCGGAAGCGGCAAGCGCGCATTGCCCTCGCCGAACAGTTCGCCCCGCGCACAAGCCAGAAGTCCCTGCATGTCAAAACTCGATTTGCGTCCGAGCATGGGAAGACCATTCGCTGGAGAATCGGGCAACCCTTGACAAGTGTGCGAGGGTGTCCGATCTCGTGTTTGTTAGAAGCGTTCTAACCGGCAAGCCGGTAGAGCTTTTGGCAATGATGATGCCCGAGTGCCTGAGGCGCAAGGGCCGGAAACGAGCCCCTCGGACATGGCCGGCAAACCGGAAAATGCAGCAATTGCGCGGCTCAGGGCTGCGGGCCTCCGGCCCACGCGCCAGCGCGTGGGGCTGGCCGGTCTGCTTTTCCGTGGGGGCGACCGCCATGTCAGCGCCGAATCGCTCCATGAGGAGGCGGCCAAAGCCGGCTTCGAAGTCTCGCTCGCAACCGTCTACAACACGCTGCACCAGTTCACGGAAGCGGGACTGCTGCAGCAGGTCGTGGTCGATGCGGGCCGCTCCTATTTCGACACCAATACCGGCGAGCACCAGCATTTCTATTATGCCGACGAAGGCGCGCTGATCGACATTCCGGGAGCCGCGATCGAAATCGCAGGCGTCCCCAAGCCCCCGAAAGGCACGGCAGTCGAGCGCGTGGACGTGATCGTCCGCATCAAGCGCGCGTGATGCGCCGAATTCTCATAATTAGAACAATTCTAATCTATTGACATCCCCCGCTCGGGGGTTATGTTCCCCCAGCATTTCGCGGCACAGGCCGCATCACAAGGAGAATGAACATGCCGACACTCAAAGGTTCCAAGACCGCACAGAATCTGAAGGACGCGTTTGCCGGCGAGAGCCAAGCGAACCGACGCTATCTCTATTTCGCGCAGAAGGCCGACGTCGAAGGCTTCAACGACGTCTCCGCGGTGTTCCGCTCGACGGCGGAAGGCGAGACCGGTCATGCGCATGGCCATCTCGAATTCCTCGAGGCGGTCGGCGATCCGGCGACGGGCCAGCCGATCGGCTCCACCGACAAGAACCTCAAGGCGTCCATCGCGGGCGAGACCCACGAATACACCGACATGTATCCCGGCATGGTCCGCGTCGCGCGCGAAGAAGGCTTCGACGAAATCGCCGACTGGTTCGAGACCCTCGCGAAAGCCGAAAAGAGCCACGCCGGCCGCTTTCAGAAAGCGCTCGACACGCTCGGGAAGTAAAAACGCGGGAACGCAATGCTGCGTGCTCTAGTTATTTCTCCACCCTCCCCTTGAGTCCGGCTACGCCAAGGCTTCGCCGGACCAAGCGCACAATCCGCCGAAGCCCCAGCGAAGGCGGATTGAGGGAGGTCGAAAATTCGAGCGAAGCGAGAAATTTTCGGGGCGGGGTACTGCCGCAACATTACCCCGCCCCGAAATCCTCGTTTCGCTGTCGCTCAAAGACGATTTCGACCCTCCCTCAAGGGGAGGGTGGAATGAGATTCTCCGGATCCCCACATGTCCCGCGAAGGCAGTTTGGACGCGCCGACCCGTCATCCGCTCGCATGGCGCGACGACGATTTCTTCGACGCAGAAAAAATCGACGCGGAAATGCGCCGCGTGTTCGATATCTGTCACGGCTGCCGGCGCTGCTTCAATCTGTGCGATTCGTTCCCGCGCCTGTTCACCCTGATCGACGACAGCCCCACCGAAGAATTGGACGGCGTGAAGTCGGAGGATTTTCCCAAGGTCGTCGAGGCGTGCACGCTTTGCGACATGTGCTACATGACGAAGTGCCCCTATGTGCCGCCCCATCCTTACAATCTCGATTTTCCTCATCTGATGCTGCGGTATCGCGCGGCGGAAGTGCGCTCGGGCAAAACCGATTTCACGGCACGGCAGCTGGCCGAGATGGATCGCAACGGGCGATTGATCGGGCCTGTGGCTCCGCTCGCCAATATCGCATCGAGCCGCAAGACGCCTCTCACGCGTTCGCTGATGGAAGCGACACTGGGCATCGACAAACACGCCGAACTGCCGAAGTTCCATACCAGGACGTTCGTGATGGCCGACCGCGGCGATCCGATTCGTGCGAACGAGACCGCACCCGCTTACGCCGCGAAGAAGAAGGTCGCGCTCTTCGCCACCTGCTTCGTGAACTACAACAAGCCGGCGACGGGACTCGCGGCACGCGCGGTGCTCAATCACATCGGCGTGGAGACGAAGGTTTCCTATCCCGGTTGCTGCGGCATGCCGTTTCTCGAACAGGCGGAGCTCGAGCGCGTGGCGGCGAATGCCGCGAAGGTTTCGAAGGCGCTCCTGGCGCTCGTCGACGAAGGCTACGACATCGTCACGCCCACGGCGTCCTGCGGGTTGATGCTCAAATCCGAATGGCCGCTGATCGTGCCCGAGAACGAAGACGTCAAACGCCTCGCGCGCGCGACCTATGACATCGACGAATATGTCGTGGCGATCGCCAGGCAGCATGGCTTGCCTGCGGGGCTCACTCCCCTCCCCGAAGGCGTGACGGTTCACCTGGCGTGTCATGCCCGCGCGCAGAACATCGGACCCAAAGCGGCCGAGATGCTGCGCCTCATTCCGGACACGCCCATCGATGTGATCGAGCGTTGCGCGGGCCATGGCGGCACCTTCGGCGTTATGAAGGAGACGCATGGCCTCGCGATGAAGGTGGGCAAGCCCGTCATGCGCGCGGTGGCGGCGCAGGCCCGCGGACATGTGGCATCCGATTGCCCGCTCGCCGGCAAGCATATCGTGCAAGGCGCGCGCGAAATGGACGAAGCGGAGGGGAAAACTTTGCCCGCGCGCGAGGCGGAACATCCGATCGAGATTTTCGCGCGCGCTTACGGACTAATGGAGTGACATAATGAGCGCTGCGGAACACAGGATCACACCGGCCGATATTCTGGCCCATGCCGACTATGCCGCGCGCCGCGCCGAGCTGCGCAAGAACCTGATTCCCATCAAGAAGAACCGGCGCATCGATGTGGGACCGTTCGCAACCTTTTACTTCGAGAATTTCGACACGATGTGGCTGCAGGTTCACGAGATGCTGCACATCGAGAAAGGCGGCGCCGAACAGCTTGCAGGCGAACTCGACACCTACAATCCGCTGATCCCGCAGGGCCGCGAACTGATCGCGACCTTGATGCTGGAGATCGCCGATGCGGGCCGCCGCGAGACAGTGCTGATGAAGCTCGCGGGCATCGAGGAATCCGTGTCGATGGATGTGGCGGGCCGGCGCATCAAGGCGACACCGACCGATTATGACGATCGCACGACACCGGACGGCAAGACCTCGTCGGTGCATTGGGTGCGGTTCGCATTCACGCCAGAAGAGATTGCCGCGTTCAAAAGCGGCGAGGGCCGTGTGGTGCTGGAAATCGCGCATCCCAATTACGGTCACATGGCTGTCATAAACCCCGCCGCCCGTGCCGAAATCGGCAAGGATTTCGCGTAAAAGAAGTCGATTCACGCGGAGGCGCGGAGAACGCCGAGAACTTTGGCGCGCAGCGCCAGTTCTTCCCGGTCTGCGCTTTCGTGGAAAGTTGGCGCTCCGCGCCGGACCCACTCCGCGGCTCCGCGCCTCCGCGTGCATATTTGCTTTGCACCAGACTTTCTCCGTGTTCTCCGCGTCTCTCCGCCTACGCCAAGGCTACGGCGGACTAAGTCATTCTCTTTACCCGCCGAAGCTTCAGCGAAGGCGGGCGCGTGCCAATAGTTTCTTGTCTCGCACGCTGCTAAACTCCACCCCGATGGGGAGGTTGGATTTTGCGCGTATTGATCGCAGGCGGCGGCATAGCGGGGCTCGCTTTGGCGGCGCTGCTCCGGCAGCGCGGGATTGCGCCGGACATCGTCGAAGCCGCGGCGACTCACGATCATCAGTCCTATGTATTGGGGCTTTACCCTTTCGGCGCGCGCGTGCTGCATGGGCTTGGCGTGCATCGCAGTTTCACGGCGGTGAGCGAACCTGCCAACGACGCGAACGATCTGCGCCTTCTTGCGCGCGGCGATCTGCTCCGGCTGCTCGAACGCGCGGGCGACAACGAACGCCTGCGCATGGGAACCCGCGTAGAACACATCATGGAAACGGGCGAGCGTGTGAGGGTCGCAACCAGCGACGGCGAAACCCGCGATTACGACCTCGTGGTGGGTGCGGACGGAGCGGGTTCGCGCGTGCGCGCTTTCGTGTCGCCGAAGATGGATGCGTTCGACACGCATTGGGCCTGCTGGAGTTGGTGGACGCCGCGCGGATCGCAACGCGCCGCACGCGAGATCCGGGACGGCGCTCATGCGCTCGGGCTTTATGCCACGCCGCGGCAGACAGGTGTCATCGCCTGCGCGCCGGACAGAACGCGTCGGCTTACGAAATTGTTCGCGCGCTTCGACGACATGGCGGGCGATGCGCTTTCGGCGGCACCCGGCGCAGCTCAAATGTTTCATTGGCGAATCGCAGACTCGCGCGCGCGGTCCTGGCGGCGAGGCCGCGTGGTGCTGCTGGGCGATGCGGCCTGCGCCTTCCTGCCCACGGCCGGTATCGGCGCGTCGCTGGCAATGGAATCCGCAAGCGTGCTCGCCGACGAATTATCGCGCAGCGACGCCACGCACGTGACAAGCGCACTCGCCTTCTACGAAGCCCGCCGCCGGTCGCGTGTGGAAGCGGCCCAGGATGCAAGCCGCAAGCTCGCCAAGGCGATCTACCCTCGATACGCTTTCTTCTCGCGACCGGGCCGCGACATGCGCGAACAGGCGCTCGCGGTCGAGATCGCAAAACTCTCCGCAACGCCGATCTGAAATCAGCGCAACCAGTTCTCGACCGCGAGCCCTTTGATGCGCGAGAACTCGCGGACATTGTCGGTCACCAGCGTATGCCCAAGCGCGAGCGCGTGGGCTGCGATCAGAAGATCGTTCGCACCGATGGGAGTGCCCGCGGTTTCAAGCTCTGTTCGCAGCGCGCCATAAACGACGTCCACCGGCGATTCGAGCGGCAAAACTTCCAGCGCTTCGAGCACTGTTGCCAATCGTGCTGCGAGCCTCGTGGATTTCCGCCGCATAATTCCAAATCGCAATTCCGCGACCACGATGATGCTGGTGCACGTTTGATTTGCAACATTGGGGATGCGGCCCGCAATTCGTCCATGCGGATGACGCAGCAGATCGGACACGATGTTCGTGTCCAGCAAAAACGCCATCAGCCGAGATCCGGCGGGGGATCGAGCGGCAGGTCCGGAATATCCGGAAACTCCTCGTCGATATCTTCGAGCGTGGCGAGAAGTTCGAGCAGCGACTTTCGCGGCGCGGGCTCGATGATGAGGCGCGTGCCTTCCTTGCGCATGACGGCATCCTCGCCCGGCAACTCGAACTCGCGCGGGATGCGCACGGCCTGATTGCGGCCGTTGCGGAACAGCTTGACGTGACGCTCGGCGGTCATGGCATATGCCTTAGCATATGCCGACACGCGGCGCCAGCGCTCGACGCTCGTTCGGGGTTTCCCCTGCTAAACAGGAGAATAACAGGAAGGCCGCTTTCTCCTCGGTCCAAAACCGTCTTCGATGTCCCCGAACGCGCCGCGAAAAAAATCACCTGTTATTTGGCCAAAAACCCAGGCAAACAGCGGCTTTTCCGGAATCATAACAGGTGGGAACAGGTGGCCTGCTATTCGCTGGCGATTCGCCTGTGCCCGAGCGCACTCCGAAACCGCACTCATCGCCGCAAACGCCAACACGACCTCCTCCTCGTGGCTGTTTGGACCAGACGAAGCGTACTACTGCTAAGGTATTTGTCAAACCCGAATTGGTACTTTTGGGTCGAGCGCGCAGCGATAGAGTTCCCGCCCGCGGGAGCGGATAGGTCATTGACCTATACGTGCTGCATCTCCTCCACCCTGTTAGCTAAGGATTGCATCTAAGCCGCCGGGATATTCTTGCGCCTCGCTTCGTCATGCTTCAGGGCGGCGATTTGTTTGGGAGATTTTGGTTTCCCCGCCTTCGCCATCAGGCGGCCTCCGCTTCGGACTCTGCCGCGTCTTCCAGGTCGTCATCCTCTTCGACGTCCGGCTCGACATCGATGCCTTCTTCGGCGACGCCGATCACGACCTTCTTTTCCATCGCGCGCTCGACAAGATCAGCCAGTTTGTCCCGGCGGTCCTTGAAGAAGGCGTCAAAGTCATCAGCCCGGAGATATTTCGGCTCGATAAGATGCGAGCGAAGGATGGCATCCAGGTCCGGCGATGTGATGCCGTGTTTCTCCTCGATGCGCTTCAGATAGATCGATGGCGCATGCCCACCCACGGCGATGTTGGACTTTTTCGAAAGGGCCGTTTTGTTGACGATCGAATTGATCGTCCGGACCCTGATATCGTTTTGCTTGCACCATTTCTTGGGAAAGATGTGGTGGATAACTGCGTTGAAAGTCTGGCAACTGGATTTTGCCTTCGTGCGAGTCTCGAAGCAGGTCTTTCAGGTCTTCCTTCGTTGTATCGAACATCAGGCTGTTTCCTTCTCGTGCGCCAGGTTCTTTATGAGTTTCCCAAATTCTTCTTCGATCGCCAACATATCCTGGAATGCCGCGCGCAATCGGATTTCGTTGATGATGGGTGCCGGGTTGTATTCCTGATCCTTGGAGGAGAGACCCAATTCGCCCAGATCGAACCCCTGCTGCTCAGTTTTCTTCTTCTTGCGGTGTTTCGAAATCGGCGTAGTGAGTTTGGATTCACGCCTCCCCTCGACATGCGGTAAGTCGAGCGGCCGACCCTCTTTATCCAACGGGTGATGACGGGATGGTGCTGCATATAGTGGGTTTAAGATCGGTCGTTCGGAGAAGTTCTGTGCCATGGCCAGCCGGGAGACGAACCTCATTCTACAGGCTAACTTGTAGGAGTAGACAACGACCTCAATCCTTTGTTTGCCAATATTAGCCACTTCGCGCCCAGCCCAGCAGCTGCCCCAGCCCAAATGTTGCTCCATCCCTTCCGGCAATCTCTCGTCCGATCCGGATTGGGACATTACTGGACTGTTTCGCCTGGGTTTTCTGATCGCGTTTGGGGTGGTCGAGCCGCAGGCGTCGGCGTTCGTTTTCGAAACGCCAGCGATCGTGTCGCTGAAGACGGAGCCAGCGGGTGCGGAGTCCCGGGAGGCGGCGCGGTTCGATGCGCGGCACGCCACGCCACTCGATGCGGAGACCGTCCGGGCGGCGCGTCCGCTACGCGCCGCGGCGCGGATGAAAGACGGACGGTTTTAGCTCTTTCCTCTTCCTTTCAACGATTGACTTGCGTCGGAACCCCCTCAACCGGTCGGTACGCTGGCGCTAGCTCCACCTCGTCCCCATGTCCGCCTACGCCCTGCCTTCGCCGAAGCGAAGCTTCGGCTTCGCGCAGGCAGGCAAGGCTTCGGCGGACAAGTGGGCGACGGGGAATGACAGCCGACGAATTACGAATATACGCTTGACGTACAGAGTATATTTCGGCATCAATATCCATGATCCGGAGCTATCGCGACAAACGCACGAAGGCGTTCGCCGACGGCGAACGGGTCAAGGCGTTTTCGGGCATCGAACGGCAGGGCTGGAAGCGGCTGGAGATTCTCGACGCCGCGACAAGCCTGTCGGTGTTGCGTGCGCTGCCCGGCAACCGGCTGGAAGCGCTCAAGGGAGATCGCGCCGGACAATTCAGCATCCGCATCAATCTGCAATGGCGGATTTGTTTCGAATGGCCGGACGGCACGCCCGGTCCGTCGAATGTTGAGATCGCGGATTATCACTGAGGAGAAAAACCATGCCCCGCCCCGCCATCCATCCCGGTGAAATTCTCGGCGACGAGTTGGCCGAACTCGGCGTCACGCCGACGGCATTGGCGCGGCAGCTTGGCGTGCCGGCGAACCGCATCACCCAGATCGTCAAGGGACGGCGGGCGATCACGGGCGATACCGCACTCCGCCTCGGGCACTGGTTCAAGACCGGCGCGCAGTTCTGGCTCAATTTGCAGACGGCCTATGACCTTCGCCTTGCGGCGCAATTGGCCGGCCGCGCAATCGAGAGGCTGCCGACGCGCGAAAGCCTGCACGGCCGCGCGAAAGCGGCGTAATCACTCCAGCTTCATTCCCGTCGCGGTTTCAAGTTCGGCGATCGCTTGGGGGGCGGATTCGACCTTGATCGTCGTCATGCCCATCGCGCGGGCAGGTTTCAGATTGCCGCCCAGATCGTCAAGATAGATGCACGCCTCGGGCGCGACACCCAGTGTTTCGCACATCATCCGATAGATGCGCGGATCCGGTTTTCTGATCCCCACTTTCGAGGATTCGATCACATGATCGAACAGCGCCATGGTCTCCACCGCGTAGAAACTGCGGCCGGGGGATTCCGGCTGCATCGATGCCACGTTGTTGGTGATGCAGCCGGTTTTGAATCGCGTCGCGATGCGGCGCAGCGCCTCGGTCATTTCGGGGCGGAAATCGCCATAGAGCAGCGGAATGATGTCGCGGCCCGGCACGTTATGGCCCAGCGCACGCGCCTCGGCCGCGAACGCCGCGTCGAACCCGTCCAGATCGAGCTCGGAACGCTCGAACCGGGCCCAGGCATTTTCGAGATGGTTGGTGCTGTTGATCTTGCGGATCAGGTTTTCCGGCAAGCCGCGCTCGCGCTCGTAACGGGCGAACGCATCGAAGGGCGAGCTCGTGAACACGCCGCCGAAATCCCAGATCACCGCTTCGATCATGTTTTTCCCTTTTTTGGTCGCGCGATCTGGCGGCGAACCGCTGCACACTTCGCTGGATCGTCGCTCCTGCCGATGCCCGCTCTTGCGGAGAACAAGCAGCCGCGCCCAAATGCGTCAAGAGCGGAGGCAAATATGAGCGAACGCAGCGTGCATATGCCGGCCGAGAGCCGGGGTGAGGCGCCCGGACGCGGACGGCTCGCCGGCCGGCGCGTGCTGGTCGTCGGCGGCGGCCAGATGGATATCGGCGAGGCCGACACTCCCATCGGCAATGGGCGGGCGATGAGCGTGCTGTTTGCGCGCGAAGGTGCGGGAGTGGCCGTGGCCGACCGCGATCTTGCGAGTGCGCAAGCGAGCGTGGCGCTGGCGGCGCGCGAAAATGGCCGCGCGTTCGCGATCGCGGCCGATGCGTCGAAAGAAGACGACGTCACCCGCATGGTGGAGGAAGCGGAGCGCGCGCTCGGCGGCATCGACGGGCTGGTGCTCAATGTCGGCATCGGCGCGGGCGGGCCCTGGCTCTCCGGCACCACGCCGGAGATGTGGGATCGCGTGTTCGCGGTGAATATCCGCAGCCACATGCTGGCGGTGCGCGCGGCGCTGCCCAAAATGCCGGAAGGATCGAGCATCGTGTTCGTATCGTCCGTCGCGGGGATCAAGCCGGGCAGCCGACTGCCCGCGTATGACGCGTCGAAGGCCGCCATCGCGGGGCTTTGCCGCCACGTTGCGCTCGAAGGCGAGCGCCGCGCGATCCGCGCCAATGCCATCGCGCCGGGATTGATGGACACCTCCATCGGCCGCCTTGCTTCGCGCGGGCGACCGGGCCGCGAAAAGACTCCCGTGCCGCTGGGACGCCAAGGCACGGGATGGGAAACGGCCTATGCGGCGCTCTTTCTGCTCTCCGAAGAAAGCGCCTACATCACCGGACAAGTGATTGCCGTTGACGGCGGGTTGTCCGCGCTGCGGTAAAATTTGCACGCGGAGTCGCGGAGGCGCGGAGGAGAAACTGAGAGAGAGGGAGACGGAGAAGGAAAATTCGCGCGCGAATGCGCGCAAAATAATTTATACGCGATTTCCGAAAACTCCGCTGCTCTTCTCCGTTCTCTCTCTTCTCCGTGGCTCCGCGCCTCCGCGTGATCCCACTTAAAACGGTTTGTCGCCCACGATCGTCACGCGTTCCATGCGGCGGAGGGCCGGGAAGTAATCCGACACTGCGTAATGCTGCGATGCGCGGTTGTCCCAGAAGGCGATGGAATTCGCGCGCCAGCGGAAGCGGCATTGATATTCGGGGATCGCGGCCTGGGCATAGAGATGCTCGAGCAGCGCATCCGATTCGCTGCGATCCATATCCACGATGGTTTGCGTGAAGGCGCGGTTGACATAGATTCCCTTGCGGCCTGTTTCGGGGTGGATGCGCACGACCGGATGCTCGGCATTGGGATAGGCGCGATTGAATTCCTCGATCTGTTCTTCGCTCATGCCCCGCTTGCGCATGCCCCGGCGGAAATGCGCGAAGTCGTGAATGGCGGTGCGGCCTTCGATCTTCGCTTTCACTTCGTCGGTGAGCCCGTCATAGGCGGCAACCATGTCGGCAAAAAGCGTGTCTCCCCCCACCGGCGGCACTTCGAGCGCACGCAGAATGGAACCCAGCGAAGGTTCCAGCCGCCAGGTCACGTCGCTGTGCCAGGTGTTTTCGCGGCCGCGATTGTTTTCGTCATGGGTGATCGCGAGCACTTCGGGGTAGCCGGGCTTGCACGGCGCAAACGGATGCACCTCCAGCGTGCCGAACGCGCGGGCGAAATCGAGATGCTGCTCCGTCGTGATGTCCTGATCGCGGAAGAACAGCACCTTGCGGTCCAGAAGTGCTGCGCGCAGGCCCGCGAGCGTATCCCTCGATAGCGGTTTCCCGAGGTCGATGCCTTCGATCTCCGCGCCGATGACAGGCGTCAGCGGCACCAGCCGGAACGGCAGGGCCTCGGTCTTCAGCGCGTGTTCGGTCATGGTTCGCCTCCCGCGTTATCGCCCCCGACCCTAGCGCATTTTTAGGGGCGCATGCGCCCTTGTCTAACGGCATTTTTAACGCGGAGGACGCGGGGGTTGCGCGGAGGCCGCGGAGGGCCTCAGCGTCCTCTGCGAATCCTCCGCGACCCCCGCGTTAAAACCTTCTTCCTGCTTGCGCCCACGCTCGCGCCGCGTCCAAATGGGGTAAACGGGACGGAGGAACGAGCATGGGCGCGGCGCTGCCGGACTTTCCCAAAGCGAGCTACGAGGCGGGAACCTATGCGCTCGGCAACGGCGCCTTCGCCTATCTGCAGCCGGACGGCGGCTGGGGGTTCTCCAATTCCGGGCTCGTGACCGACAGCGGCGAGGCGCTCCTGATCGACACGATGTTCGACTTCCCCCACACCCGCGCGATGCTGGACGGCTTCCGCGCCGCGAGCCCCGCGAAGATCCGCACGCTCGTCAACACGCATCAGAACGGCGATCACTGGTTCGGCAATGCGTTGGTCGAGGACGCGGAGATCGTGGCCACCGCGCGCGCGGCCTCCGCGATGGCGCATGAGACACCCGATCTGCTGGCAGGATTCCTGAAAGCCGCACCCGGCATGGGTCTCACCGGCGAATTTTTCCTGCATTGCTTCGGACGGTTCGATTTCGCAGGCGCCACGCCGAAACTGCCCGACACAACTTTTAGCGGCCGCCTCACGCGTACGGTCGGCGCGAAATCCGTCGAGCTGATCGAGGTTGGCCCCGCGCATACCGGCGGCGACGCGATCGCATGGGTACCCGCGGACCGTACCGTCTTCACCGGCGATATTCTTTTCATCAACGGCCATCCCATCGTGTGGGCCGGGCCCATCGGCAACTGGATCGATGCCTGCAACATGATTATCGGCCTCGATGCGGAGATCGTCGTGCCCGGTCACGGCCCGGTGACGGACAAGGACGGCGTCGCCCGTGTGCGCGATTATCTCCTCTATATCCGCGACGAAGCGAAGAAACGCTACGATTCCGGCATGAAGCCGCTCGAGGCGGCGCGCTCTATCGCGTTGGACGATTTTGCGGGCTGGGGCGATGCCGAGCGCATCGCGGTAAATGTGGCAACGCTTTATCGCGAATTCGGCGACGCCACGGCGCCGTCCGATGCCGCAACCCTGTTCGGCTGGATGGCGCAACTCTGGAAGGACAAACGCACATGACCGTCACCGTCTTCGAGCATCCGCTGTCGCCTTACGCGCAGAAGGTGAAGATCGCGCTGGACGAAAAAGGCATCGCCTATAGTGCGAAAATGCCGGCCGCCATCGGCACGGGCCAGATCGATGCGGAATTCCTCAAGGCCAATCCGCGCGGCGAAGTACCGGCGCTGATCGACGGCGATGTGGCGATCTTCGATTCCACCATCATCCTCGAATATATCGAAGACAAATGGCCTACGCCTGCGCTGCTGCCGAAGGATCCCGCAGCGCGGGCGCGCGCGCGCACCATCGAGGAAGTGATGGACACGGCTTTCGAGCCGATCAATTGGGGCATGGGCGAGATCCGCTGGTTCAAGCGCGTGGAAGGCGCCAAGGCGCAGGCGCTGGAAGCGCGTGCGGCCGCCCAGGCGCGGGGACTTTACGATTGGCTCGCACGCGCATTGGGCGCGCATCCCTGGTTCGGCGGCGCCACTTTCGGCTGGGCTGATTTGTCGGTGGTGCCTTATCTGAATGGCGCTGCAGGTTTGGGAATCGGGCCGCATGCAAGTTCGCCGCTGGGCCTTTGGCTCGCGCGCGCCAATGAGCGCGGCTCGGTGCAGAAGGCCGCGAATGCCGCCGCAGCTTCCATCGCGGGCATGGGCATGGTGGCGGATGCGGTGAAAGAGCGCCTGTTCAAGCGCGAATATCGCGACCATCGCCTGGAATGGATGATCCGCTCCGGCGGGCTCGACGTGGTGATCGAAGGCCTCAAGACCGAAACCATCCGCTTCTCCAACGAATTGAGCTGACTCATGGCGCACGAAATCATCCTGCAAAATTTTGCGAACTCGCCTTTCTCGGAAAAGGTGCGGCTGGTGTTCGGCATCAAGGGACTCGCATGGCGCTCGGTGGAGATTCCCTCGATGCTGCCGAAGCCGGACGTGATCCCGCTCACGGGCGGCTATCGCAAGACACCGGTGATGCAGATCGGCGCGGATATTTATTGCGATTCGCAGATCATCATCCGCGAGCTCGAGCGCCGTTTTCCCACGCCGTCCGTGCTGCCGCATGGCCGCGGATTGCCCTACGGTCTCGGCTTCTGGACGGACAGGCCGTTTTTCATGGCGACCGTGCCGATCATCTTCGGCGAGATCGGCCACATGGTGCCGGAAGCATTCAAGAAGGATCGCGAGGCGATGTCGCCGAACGGCTTTTCGACCGAGGCGATGAAGGCCGCGGCACCCTTCATGCGGGATCAATGGCGCGCGCATGCCGGCTTCATCGCGGAGCAGCTGGAAGACGGCCGCGCCTTCCTGCAAGGCGACAAGCCCACGCTCGCGGATATCAATTGCCACATGAATCTGTGGTTCCTCAAAAACGCGCTGGCGCACGTCGCCGAAGCACTCCTCAAGGAATTTCCGAAGCTCGAAGCGTGGTTCGGACGCGTCAACGCCATCGGCCACGGCAAGCCCACGCCGATGGATTCGAAGGAAGCGTTGGCGATCGCCAAGGCCGCTATGCCGGAAGCGAAGTCCGCGCCGGATCCGTTCGAACCTGGCGGACGCAAGCCGGGAGACAAAGTGAAAGTCTCCGCCGACGATTACGGCCGCGATCCGGTCGCCGGCGAAATCGTGTTCACCAACGCGCATGAGATCGCGATTCTGCGCCGCGATTCGCTGGTGGGCGACGTCGTGGTGCATTTCCCGCGCGCGGGCTTTGTGGTCGCGAACGCCTGACGGAACGGGATCATGGATCGCAGAACGGACGAAATCGACGAACCGGTCTCCATCGAGATTGCGAACGGCAAGCTCGCAGGCACGCGCAAAGCCGGCATCCTGAGTTTCAAAGGAATTCCGTTCGCAGCGCCGCCTGTCGGCCCCTTGCGCTGGCGCATGCCGGAACCGACTTTGCCATGGGCCGGCGTCCGCGATGCGACGAGCTTCGGAACCATCTGCCCGCAGGCGCCGACGCAGCTCGAGTCCATCTTGGGAAGCGCAATCGGCGAGCAATCGGAGGATTGCCTTTATCTCAATGTCTGGACTCCCGACTGCGACGACGCGAAGCGTCCCGTCATGGTGTGGATCCACGGCGGCGCGTTCGTCATCGGCGCGGGCAGCCAGGGCATCTACAATGGCAGGCATCTGGCCGCGCGCGATGTCGTGGTGGTGACCATCAATTACCGGCTGGGGGCGTTCGGTTTTCTGGACATGGCCGATGCGACGGACGGCAAGCTTCCCGGCACGGGCAATGAAGGACTGGCCGATCAGATCTTCGCGCTCGATTGGGTGAAGCGGAACATTGCGGTGTTCGGCGGCGATCCGGAGAACGTCACCATCTTCGGCGAATCCGCGGGCGGCATGAGCGTCGGCGCGCTGCTTGCGTGCGCACCCGCGCGCGGGCTGTTTCACAAGGCGATTCCGCAATCGGGTGCTGCCCATATCGGCCATGACCGCGAGCGCGGAAGCCGCGCCGGCCGCGCGATCCTCGAAGAAATGGGACTATCGGCGAGCGATGCGGCGCGCGCGCTGGAGGCGCCTTACGGCGCGATCGTCAAGGCACAGATCGCGGTGCTGGCCGATTCCCGCGACGGCAAGGATCAGCGCAAGCTCGGGCGATTGCCGTTCCAGCCGATCGTCGACGGCGCGATGCTGTCCGGCACTCCGATCGATGCGGTGCGCGCGGGCTCGGCTTCCGGCGTTCCAATTCTCACCGGCACGATGCGCGAGGAGTGGAAACTGTTCAGCGCCGTCGATCCGCGCCTGCGTCTGATGACATCGAAGGGATTTACGGAACGCGTCACGCGGCTCGCCAAGGAAGAAGCGCCTACCGTGCTTGCGGCCTACACGAGTGGTTCGCCATTCGAGCGCTTCAATGCCGTGATGACGGACAAGTCATTTACGGTGCCCGCCATCCGGCTTGCGGAAGCGCAAACCGCGCGTGCGCCTGTCTATGTCTATCGCTTCGACTGGCGCTCGCCTTTCCTGGGCGGAATCATGGGGTCATGCCACGCGCTCGAGCTGGGCTTCGTGTTCGGCACACACCGGGACAAGCTGATTGGCACATTCTTCGGCACGGGTCCCGTCGCCGAAGCACTGTCGCGCGCGACGATCGATGCGTGGACTGCGTTTGCGAAAACCGGCAATCCCGCGACCCAATCGACCGGTACATGGCCGCGCTACGATTCCACCTCGCGCCGGACCATGATCTTCGGCGACGGCGCACCGTATCTCGCATCCACGCCCGACGAAACGTGCCTGCGCGCCTGGGACAAGGTCCCGGAACGGAAACTGGGGCCGTAACGCGATTCTTCTCCACCCTCCCCTTGCGGGAGGGTCGAAATTATCTTTGAGCGTCAGCGAAAAGAGAATTTCGGGGAGGGGCAATTCTCCGGAATCCGTGGGCTTGCCCCTCCCCGAAAAACTTCTCGCTGCGCTCGAATTTTTCGACCCTCCCGCAAGGGGAGGGTGGAAAAATCTCAATTCTGCAGCATCACCTTGCATTGATGCGTGGGGCGTCTTAGCGCTTCGAACGCGGCGGGGAGTTCGTCGAAGCCGACGACGTCCGTCACCATATGGGCGACGTCGACGCGGTCAGACGCGATCATCGCGATCACGTAATCGAAATCCGCGGGCCGGTAGCCGAGCACGAACTGCAATTCGAGCTCCTTCATGATGCCCATCAGCGGCATGATCGTATCGGGCTGCTGGCAGACGCCGGCGACGACGATGCGGCAGAAGCGCGGCGCATCCATCATCGCGGCGCCGATCATGCCAGGCGCGCCGACGCATTCGAAAATCACGTCGGGACTGCGGCCCGCTATCTGCTCCACCTGCGGGGTGAGCGGCTGACCCGGATCGATCGCATCGGTGGCACCGAAACGCGCCGCCATCTTGCGGCGGATCTCCGCCTTCTCGCTGACGATCACATGCCGGGCACCCAAGAATTTCGCCCACAGCATCGTGGCAAGCCCCACGGGCCCCGCGCCGATCACGACAACCGTCGCGCCGCGCTCGAGTTTCGCCTTGTCGACGGCGTGCAACCCCACGGCAAGCGGCTCGACCATCGCGCCTTCGCGAAACGACACATTGTCGGGCAAGCGAAACCCGCCGCCCGCGCCGATCTTTACGAATTCCGCATACCCGCCCGGGCTCTGGCCGAGCCCGATCGACATGCCTTTGGCGCAGGAGCCGCGTCCGTTGGCGAAATTGAGGCACGGTGTGTGATCGCCGCAGCAGATGAAGGGAAAGCCCGCGACCCGATCGCCGCTCTTCCACAGATGCGTGGCCGCTTTGCCGACCGCGACCACCTCGCCCGCAAATTCATGGCCCATCACGGTGCCCGAAGGCGGAGGCATGATGCTGGCGGGCTCCGTCATGTGCAGATCGGAGCCGCAGATGCCGCAATTCCGCACTTTCAGAATGACGTCGTGCGGGCCGGGCTCGGGGTCGGGAACGGTTTCGATGACAAGCGGCTTCGACATTTCGCGGAACACGGCAGCGCGCATGGGGGATCCCTACAGTTTTCGGATGGCTATCGATCTGACATTATGTCATCTCGACGCTGTTGGACACTGAAAAGCGCCTTGCGAAGCCCTCAGGGAGGAATTCCAGAATGTCATCTCTCACCACCCGCACCGCGCGCGAAATGCTGGCCGATCTGGTTGCGAAGCGTGTCTCGGCCCGCGAACTGCTCGATGCCCATGTCGCGCGTAACGATGCGCTCACCGCGAAGCTGAACGCCGTCGTGACGACCGATCTCGCGCGCGCGGCCAAGGACGCGCAGGCGATCGACGATGCGCGTGCGAAAGGCGAACCGCTTGGCGCGCTCGCGGGCCTTCCCATGACCATCAAGGACGGCACGGATGTGGAGAATATGCCCGCGACTTCCGGCAATCCCGCGCTCGCCGACCGGCCGAAAGATTGCGCCGATGCGGACGTGGTCAAAAGCGTGCGGCGCGAAGGCGCGATCGTCTGGGGCAAAACGAACGTGCCGCTGATGCTGGGCGATTTCCAGAGCTACAACGACATCTACGGCACGACCAACAATCCCTACGATCAAACGCGCGTGCCGGGCGGCTCGTCGGGTGGTGCTGCCGCCGCGCTTGCCGCCGGCATAACGCCGCTGGAAATCGGTTCGGATATCGGCGGCTCGCTGCGCCATCCCGCGAATTTCTGCGGCGTGTTTGCGCTGAAGCCGACCTGGGGCAAGATTTCATTGCGCGGGCAAGTGCCGCCGCTGCCCGGCAAATATGTCGACCTCGATCTGGGCGTGACAGGTCCGATGGCGCGCAATGCGGGCGACCTCAGATTGCTGTGGAATGTGTTGCGCGGATCGCCAGGCGCAGCGCCGCGCGACATAAAAGGCGCGAAGGTCGCGGTGTGGGATGACGAACCGGGCTTTCCGCTGGGTTCGGACGTGCGCGAAGCGGTGAAACGCGCGGCCGATTCGCTTTCAAACGCCGGCGCCACGGTGGAGCGGGCGAAACTTCCGATCGGCGGCGACGAATTGATGGAAACCTATTACGAGCTCTTGATCGCCGTTCTCGGCGCCACCTTCCCGAAGGAGCTTTACGAAAGCTTCACTGCGCAACATACGCGAGATCTCGAAGCGATGCGTGCGGGCACCGACGCGTTCGGCGCAGCACTCTATCGCCTGCGTGCCACCGCGAGTTATCGCGACGTGCTGGCTGCCATGACGAAGCGGCAGGCGATGAAGGACACACTCGCGGCATTTCATGCCTCCGGCTGGGACATTATCCTCAGTCCGATCTCGCCCGTTCCCGCCTTCCCGCACGATCATTCGCAGCCGCAGATGGCGCGCGCGCTCGACATGGACGGCACGAAAATCCCCTACATGACAATGCTGAACTGGATTGCGTTGGCCACGGCTTTGCACGGTCCCGCGCTGGCCGTGCCCGCCGGTCGCACCAAAGCGGGCCTGCCGGTCGGCGTGCAACTGATCGGTCCGTCTGAAGACCGGCTGTTCGATTATGCACATGTGCTGGAAGAGCGGCTTGGCGGCTTCAGTCCGCCGCCGATTTGATCCCGCCGCGCGAGACTCTCAGCTGACAATATGTCATAAGGCGCACTTCCCGCTATCCGAGAGGCATTACCATGAGCATCAAGCTGAGGAACGGCATCTTTCTCGCGCCTTTCCATCCCATCGACGAGGACCCGACCCTTTGCATCCAGCGCGATCTCGAACTGATCGAGCATCTCGACCGGTTGGGCTACGAAGAAGCATGGGTGGGCGAGCATCATTCCGCCGGCTTTGAAATCATTTCGAGCCCGGAGCTGTTTATCGCGGCGGCCGCCGAGCGCACCAGGCGCATCAGGCTCGGCACGGGAGTCGTGTCGCTTCCCTATCATCACCCGCTCACGGTTGCGAACCGGATGATCCAGCTCGATCACCAGACGCGCGGGCGCGTGATGTTCGGCGTGGGACCCGGACTGTTGCCGTCCGATGCGTTCGCGATGGGCATCGACCCCGCCACGCAGCGCGACCGCATGGTCGAGTCGATCGAAGTGATTCTGAAATTGTTTGCAGGCGAGCGCGTCACCCAGAAGAGCGACTGGTTCACGCTGGTCGACGCGACCTGCCAGCTGCGTCCCTATAGCCGGCCGCATCCGGAAGTCTGCGTCGCTTCAAGCGTGACACCCTCGGGCGGCAAGCTCGCGGGCAGGCACGGTTTCGGCATGCTGTGCGTCGCGGCCACACAGGCGGGCGGCTATGACGCGCTCGGCATCAACTGGAAGATCGCCAACGACACGGCGGCAGAGCATGGCCGCAAGATGGAGCCCGAACGGCTGCGCCTTGTCGGGCCCGTGCATATCGCCGAGACCCGCGAAGAGGCGTTCAAGAACGTCGAATTCGGCTTCCGCAAATGGCAGGATTATTTCGCGGGCATCAGCCCCGTGGCGGGCCGCGAGAATGCCGGCGGCCAGACGCCGGAAGATCTGGTCAAGGAAGGCGTCATCGTGGTCGGCACTCCCGACGACGCCATCGCGCAGATCAGGCGCCTTCAGGCCAAGCAGGGGGAATTCGGCTGCTTCCTGCAGCTGGCGCACAACTGGGCCAATTTCGACGCGACAAAAAAATCCTACGATCTGTGGCAACGCCACGTGACGCCCGCGATCAATGGTGCGAATGTGGCGCGCGAGACCGCCTATAATTGGGCACGCGACAATCGCGACCGTTTCGTCAACGCCGCGATGGGCGCTGCCATGCAGACGATCCAGAAGCATCACGAAGAAGAAGCCCGTAAAGCGGGCGCCAACACAAAGGCCGCAGAGTGACTCCATTGAAGTTCGAAGGCGGCTGCCATTGCGGCAATCTCACCTATGTGTTCGAGGCGAGTTCTCCCCTCGACAGGCTGGGCTTGCGCGCCTGCCAGTGCCGCTTCTGCCGCGAGCACGGCGCGCGCAACACCAGCGATCCGCAGGGACATATGCGCATCGCGGTGCGCGATCCGGAGAATCTGCGGCGCTACCGCTTCGCGCTCAAGACGGCCGATTTCCTGATTTGCTCGGAATGCGGCGTCTATATCGGCGCGGTGATGGCGGACGGCGACGCAACCTGGATGAGCGTCAACGTCAATACCTTCACCGATCCGCCTGCCGTCAACCATCCCATCGTGCGGATGAATTTCGACGGTGAGGATGCGCAAGCCCGCCGCAACCGGCGCAAGGCGCGCTGGACACCCGTGGCGGAATTCCAGGAGGTCCCTGCGAAGGTGGCATGACGACGGCGCTTCTTGTCATCGATGTACAGCAGGGCATGTTCGATCTGCCCGATTTTCAGCCCTATGACGGCGACGCGGTGGTCGACCGCATCGCCGGAATGATCGCGAAGGCGCGCGCGAGCGGCACGCCGATCTTTTTCGTGCAGCACGACGGCGGCCCCGAGCATCCGTTTCATCCCGGCAAGCCGGGCTTTCCGTTTCACCCCAAGCTCGCCCCGCGCTCGGGCGACGATGTGACAGTCAAACATCACGGCAGTGCGTTCCACGACACCGACCTCGACGCGAAACTGCGCAAGGCGGGGATCGACACGCTGGTGATCGCAGGCATGCAATCGGAATATTGCGTCGACGCGGCGGTGCGCAGCGCACACGAGCACCATTACAAAGTGATCCTGGTGTCCGACGCCCACTCGACGGGCGATACGCGGGTTATGAAGGCGAAGGATATCATCGCCCATCACAACGAAACGCTGGGCGGAAGCTACGCGACCGTGAAGCCGGCGTCGGAGATCGGGTTTTAAAGTCGCCGGACCCTAAAACTTCCCCCGTCCTTGGTTGATCTCGTCGAAACGCGCCTTGTCGAGCGGGACGTAGTGCTGGGTTTCGGGATCGAGCACGTAGAGCGGGTCGGGGATGGTGTCGGGATCGTAGCCTTCCTTCACCAGCTCGACCTTGCGCTGCTTGAAGGTGCCGGTGATTTCCATTTCGGGCTGCAGCCGCAGGAACACGGGCCGCGCATAGGCCGGCAGATTGCCTGCGAGTTTCGCGGCAAGGTTCGCCACGTCGAATTCCGGCGCAACAACGAGCGACGCCATGCCCGCACGTCCGTCGCGTCCCGGAACCGCGACGCCATAGACATTGGCTTCCTTAATGCCGTCGATTACCCCCAGCGCTTCCGATACTTCGCTGGTCGCAACGTTCTCGCCCTTCCAGCGGAAGGTGTCGCCGATGCGGTCGACGAAATAGAAATAGCCGAGCTCGTCGCGCTTCATCAAGTCGCCGGTGCGGAACCAGGCATCACCGATCGCAAACACGTTGCGCAGGATTTTCTTCTCGGTGTCGGCGGCGCGCGAATAGCCTTCGAAGCTCTTGCCGGGCTCGTCCAGGATCTGGCCGATGGCCTCCCCCGTTTCGCCGGGCGCGCATTCGATGCAGAAGCCGTCGTGTCCCCGCACCGGCACTTCGCCTTCGATATCGAATCTCACGATGCGCGTCGTGACGATCTTGCGCATGTAGTTCGGCACGCGTCCGACCGAGCCCACCTTGCCGTCGTAATTGAGCATCGAGACATTGCCTTCGGTGGCGCCGTAGAATTCGATGATCTTCGGGATCGCAAAGCGCTCCTGGAAGATCGGCCAGATCTCGGGCCTGAGGCCGTTGCCCGTGATGGCTTGTAGATGATGCGCACGTTCGTTGGGGCTGAACGGCGCATTCAGGAGATAGCGGCACAGCTCGCCGATATATTGAAAGAAAGTGGGCTCGTATTTGACGCAGTCGGTCCAGAATTCCTGTGCCGAAAATTTGCGCCGCAGCACCAGCGTGCCGCCCGCCGTGAGCGCGACGCCGACCGCGCAGATGCCGCCCGCCGAATGATAAAGCGGCAGGACATTGTACATCCGGTCGTCGGCATGCGAGTTCAACGCGCCCGAAAATCCATACATCATGAACAGCATGCGCATATGGCTGATGTTCGCGGCTTTGGGCAGACCGGTGGTGCCGGAGGTGAAAATATAGAACGCCTTGTCCTTGCAGGTGACGCCGGCGCGCCATGCGGGATTTGTCGGCGCACACGAAGCTGCGGCGAGCGCCTGGTCCAGATCTTCGCAAGCATCGACACGCCCGCCTGTCGCCCAGGCAATGGGAGGCTTTTCGATCTGCGCACGCGCTTCCAAATAATTTTCGGCGAGTTCGCTGCCCAGGATCAAATGGCGCGCCTCGGCGACGCCGATGGAATGGGCCAGCGGGAAGCCCCGCAGATTGGTGTTGATGAGGGCCACGACCGCGCCCAGCTTCAGGAGCCCGAGCCACGCGACGAGAAATTCCGGACGGTTCTCCATCAGCAGCGCCACGACATCGCCGCGACGGATGTCGATTCCGGCGCCCCAATGGGCATAGCGATTGGCGCCTTCTTCCAGTTCGCGATAGGTGACGCTGCGATCCTGATACAGGATGGCCGTGCTTTGCGGCGCTTTGCCTGCGAAGCCCGAAACGATGTCCACGATGGTGATCGGCGAATCCGGCTTCACATGCCGCATGCGCAACAGCGAACGGCCGATGCCCGTGATATAGGTGGCCTCGCGCGAGATACCCTCGAGCAGCGTCATCGGCGATTCGTCCCCGTATGAGGCGCGAGGATTGGGTGACAGAACCGTGTCGTCAAGGCAGACAGATGCGACGGAATGTGAGGTTGTCGACCTGCGCGGATTGAAATGTCCGCTGCCGGCGTTGTTCGCCCGCCGCGCGCTCGAACGCTCCGTACCCGGAAGGACACTCGAGGTCCTCGCCGACGATCCCATGGCCATCGTCGATGTCCCGCATATGTGCCGCCAGGAAGGTTATGAGGTGTTGTCTGCGGAGCGCGCAGGCGATGAGTCGAGATTCGTGCTCAGACGCAACGCTTAGCGGGATTTGAGTTTGGCCGCCTCAGCGCGGCGAAGGAGGCGGTGGCGGCATCGCCGCAGGGCCCAGCCGCTGGACGATCGATTGCGCAGCGATGGCGCGCGGTTCCTTTGAAGCCTGCGCATCGGTCAGCAGCACGATTTCGGCATAGGCCTGGAAGCGGGTTTCGGGCCGCGTTTCGACTTCATTGTCGAAGCCATCATAAGCCCAGCTGTGCCAGTACCAGCCAAAATGGGGTCCGCCACCCCAATCGGGAAAATCGGAGAAATAGGTCGTGTGCGCCTTGGTATCGCGCATATCGAACATGAAGTAGTTCGAGCCCGCTTGCTGAGTGACCTGGGCGGCGCGCAACAGCAGGAAGTTCTCAACGGTTTCCCGATTTGTGGCCGTGTTGCCTGTATAGGTGACCCGAAAGCGGTTCTGGTCGAGCTTCTCGTCCGTGTATCCCGTGGAATGATCCGCATCCTTGGGCCCGAAATAGGGTTGCTCCGGCGCACAGGCGGTAACGGCCAGCCAGGCCAATGTGGCGGCAGCGAAAGCCAGTCGATGTGCGGCATTTCTCATGGGGTCAGGATAGCAAGAGCAGGAAATAACGAACTTTCTATTTGTAACTGACCAGTTAGTTACTTACATATACCCGATGGACACGGATACCGATACCCCTGCTCGCTGGCGGCGGCGCAAGGAAGCAAGGCCTCAGGAAATCCTGGAGGCCGCCCTCATGGTGTTCGCCGAAAAGGGTTATGCGGCAGCGCGCATGGACGACATCGCGGCGCGGGCCGGCGTCACCAAAGGCACGATCTATCTCTATTTCGACAACAAGGAAGCGGTGTTCAAAACGCTGGTGCGCGACTCCATCGGCGACACCTTGGCCCGTGTCGTCGAAGCCGCGGAACGCTTCGAAGGCTCCGCGTCCGACCTGCTGCGGCTCATGCTGCGCACCATCGGACAATTCGTCCGCGCCAGCGATCGCGTGGTGCTGCCCAAAATCGTCATCGGCGAACTCGGCAATTTTCCGGAACTCATGCGTTTCTATCGCGAGGAAGTGGTGGAGAAGGGGCTCGCAACACTCGGCTCCGTCATTTCGCGAGGGGTTGCGCGGGGCGAATTCCGCGACATCGCACCCGAGCATGCCGCGCGTCTTTGCATTGCACCCATTCTGTTGGCCGCGGTCTGGCGCACGACTTTTGCCCGGATCGACAGCGAAACCTATGACCTCGAAGGCCTGATCGAGACGCATATCGACGTGCTGCTCAGGGGTCTGGCAAGAGGGGAAGCCCCATGAAGCGCCTGTCTCTCCTTCTTCTGTTGCTGCTGGCCGCTTGCGGCGATCACAAACCGCCGGCCTGGCTCGGTTACGGCGAAGGCGACAACTCGTTGATCGGCGCGCCGCAGCCGGGCTGGGTCACCCATCTCGGCGTGCAGCGCGGACAGATCGTCAAGCGTGGCGATTTCCTTTTTTCGCTCGACGATACGCACGAGACGGCAGCGCGCGATCAGGCCGCCGCCAACCTTGCGCAGGCCAAAGCCGAACTTGCGCAGGAGCAGGCCAATAACACGTACACGCAGACCGAAGTTGAACGGCAGACGGGACTCGCGCGCGATCACGCGGGCGTTCCGTCCACACTCGATTCGACACTCGCGTCGTTCCGCGAATCGCAGGCGCATATCGATCAGCTCGAAGGGCAGATCAGACAGATGGAAGGCGCGCTCGCCGACGCGCAATATCAGCTGTCGCAGCGCCATATCGTGTCGCAGGTCGACGGCCAGGTGCAGGACATCTATTTCTTCCAGGGCGAGTATGTGCCTGCGGCCACGGCCGTAGTCTCCGTGCTGCCCCCCGCAAATGTCTTTGTGCGCTTCTTCGTGCCGGAGACGGAATTCGCGCATGTGAAACTCGGCCAGGCGGTCGCGATTTCCTGCGACGGATGCGCGCCCAACCTGACGGCGAAGATCACCTTCATCGCGCAGCAGGAGGAATTTACGCCACCGGTCATCTTCAGCATCGATAGCCGCCAGAAGCTCGTGTTCAAGCTCGAAGCGCGCGCGCCGGGCGGATTGAAACTCAATCCCGGCGAACCGGTCGAAGTCCGGCCGCTGGGCACGTGAGCGAGAATCTGGCCATCGACGTGCACGGGCTGACGAAACATTTCGGCGCGAAGACGGCCGTCGACCATGTCGACATCGCGGTGCCGGAAGGCGAGGTCTGGGGATTTCTCGGTCCCAACGGCTCGGGAAAAACGACCACCATCCGCATGTTGTGCGGCCTGTTGCGGGCAGACGAAGGCCAGGGCACCTGCCTCGGCTACAATGTCCGCACGCAAGCCGAACAGATCAAGCGGGAAACCGGCTACATGACCCAGCGGTTCAGCTTCTGGGAAGACCTCTCGATCCGCGAGAATCTCGATTTCGTCGCGCGAATGTACGAAATCGAGGATCGCAAGGCGAAGGTCGATTCGACGCTTGATCGATTGGGTCTCGCCAAGCGCCAACATCAAATGGCAGGTGCGTTGTCGGGCGGCTGGAAGCAGCGGCTCGCGCTGGCCGCCTGCATGCTCCATTCGCCGAAGCTTCTGTTGCTCGACGAACCTACGGCCGGCGTCGATCCCAAGGCGAGGCGCGATTTCTGGGAGGAAATCCACGCGCTCAGCGACGCCGGACTCACCGTTCTCGTCAGCACCCATTATATGGACGAGGCCGAGCGCTGCGACCGCATCGTCTACATCATGAACGGCAAATTGATTGCACGCGGCACGGTCGCCGAAGTCATTGCGCAATCGAAACTGTTCACCTTCATTGTCGAAGGCGAAAACGTACGCAAGCTCGCGGCGCGGCTCGCCGACGAACCTGGCGTGGAACATGCCGCCTTCTTCGGCGCGGCGCTGCATGTGACCGGCCTCGATCGCGCGGCGCTTGAACGCGCGCTCGCGCCTTATCGCAACGAACCCGGCATCGCGATCCGGGAATCCCCGCCGAGCCTCGAAGACGTGTTCATTCACCTTCAGGAGCAGGCGCAATGAACTCCGGCTTCTCGCTTTCGCGGCTGACCGCGATGCTGGCGAAGGAATTTCTCCAGATGCGGCGCGACCGGCTCACGCTCGCCATGATCGTCGGCGTGCCGGTAATGCAACTTTTCCTGTTCGGCTTTGCGATCAATCTCAATCCGAAGGCGTTGCCCACGGCCATCTCCATCGACGATCCCGGCACGTTCAGCAACTCGATCGTGGCCGCGCTCAAGAACTCGAGTTATCTCGACATCGTCCAGGAAACCCATTCGCCGAAAGAAGCGCGCCAGTTGCTCGACGAGGGAAAAGTTCTGTTCGTCGTCGAGATTCCGGAGAATTTTTCGCGCGATATCGTGCGCGGTACGCAGCCAGATCTCGTGGTGGAGACCGATGCCACCGATCCCGCCGCAGGCTCCTATGCTCTGGCCGCCATCGACAGCCTGGCGACGACGGCATTGCGCGACGATCTGGTGGGTCCGCTTGCGGCGCGCGCGCAGGGGCCGCCGCCGTTCAACGTCGTTTCCCATCTTCTTTACAACCCGGAATCGATCACGCAATTCAACATCATTCCCGGCTTGCTCGCCGTTATTCTGACCATGACGATGGTGCTGATGACGTGCCTGTCGCTGACGCGCGAGCGCGAACGGGGCACCTATGAAAACCTGCTGGCGATGCCCGCGACACCGCTCGAGATCATGATCGGCAAGATCACGCCGAACATCATGATCGGCGCGGTCCAAAGCGTGATCATCCTTCTGGTGGCAAAATTCGTCTTCGACGTGCCGATGATCGGCTCGCTGGGGCTGCTTGCCATCGCTCTTGTGTTCTACATCACGGCCAATCTCGCTGTGGGCTACTCCTTCTCGACCATCGCGCAGAACCAGCTGCAGGCGATGCAGATGACGATGTTCTTCCTCCTGCCCGCGATTCTGCTCTCCGGATTTGCCTTCCCGTTCGAAGGCATGCCGATCTGGGCGCAATGGATCGGGGAGGTGCTGCCCGCCACGCATTTCTTGCGGGTGGTGCGGGGAATTTTGCTGAAAGGGAACGGTTTCGGCGAAATCTGGCCCAATCTGTGGCCGCTGATTCTCTTTATGTTCGCGGCCGGCGGCCTCGCTTTGGCCCGATTCCGGCGGACTCTGGACTGAGAAACGCTTGTGGGCGGCCGTCCTTCGCCCTTGCGAAAGAATCCGGCCCGTCACACATTGGCCACGCACCTTATTTAGATCGCCCGCGTTCACTTTGGCGCGTGACACGTCCAGGACGCTGTCGCTATGACGGCGCCGGTCCAAAGAGTGGGGGTCCGAACCGTTCACCATGTCCGGCCTGTCCTTGATCCTGCAAGTCGCACTCGCTGTCGTCCTGGTGACCTTGGGGCTGTTTTCCCTGCAGCTGGGCGCTTTGTCGCTCTTGCGCACTTTCAAGCCGGCCCGCCGGGTGCGGGTGCCGCTTCTGCCCGACGAGGCACTTCCCCATGTCCTCGTACAACTGCCGGTCTGCGATGAAGGGCCGTTGGCTCTGCGGGTCGCAGCAGCTGCCTCGCGGCTGGACTGGCCGCGCGACCGGCTCGAAATCCAGCTGCTGGACGATGGGCATGTCGACAACCACCAAGCGTTGCTGACCGCTGCCACCCAGGCAGCGCCGGACGGTCTCAAACTTTCCGTCCTGCGCCGCGGCGAGCGCGCCGGCTTCAAGGCCGGAAACCTGGCTTTCGGCCTCAAACATTCCCAGGCGCCCTATGTGGCGATCTTCGATGCCGATTTCGTGCCCGCGCCGGATTTCCTCAAGCGCACTGTTCCCGCGCTGATGGCCGATCAGGGTCTCGCCTTCGTCCAGACCCGCTGGGGTCACAACAACCGCGAACGCAACTGGCTGACCCGTGCACAAGGTTTTCTGCTCGACAGCCACTTTGCCATCGAACAGGAAGCGCGCTTCCGCGCCGGCTTCCCGTTCTCCTTCAACGGAACGGCAGGCGTATGGAGCAGGGCCGCCATCGATCATGCCGGCGGATGGACGGGTGACACGCTCACCGAGGACCTCGATCTCAGTATCCGTTGTGCGCTCAAGGGTTGGCGCTCTGCGATGATCTCCGACGTGGAAGTGCCGGGAGAATTGCCGGAAACGGCGGCGGCATGGCGCGCGCAACAGGCGCGCTGGACCAAAGGCCATGCGCAAGTCGCGCGCAAGCTTCTACCGGAAATCTGGACGAGCACCATGCCGGTCTGGAAAAAAGCCGCCGTGACGCTGCAGATCTGCCAGTTCGCGTTCTACACGCTGGCCTGCGCCAGCGCCGCGATCAGCCTGACCTTGATGGCGATGGGTGTCGTCTATCTGCAAGCCGTCGCTGAACTCGGCCTTGGCGTGACCGCGCTGGGGCTGACCGCGAGCGTGAGTTATCTCTATGCTGGTCAAGCGATCCTCAAACGCGCCGGCGAGCCCTGCCTTGCGCAATCGCTGTTGCTGGCCGTGATCTTCCCCAGCGGTCTCATCCTGTCCAACACGCGCGCGACGTTCGAAGCGTTTTCGAATGCGAGCATGGTGTTCACCCGCACGCAAAGAGCCGGTGAAGCTTATTCGGGGGGCTGGCGAGGCCGTCCCGAATTGGCGGCAGGCCTTCTCCTGCCGGTTTTCGCCATTGCCGAACAAGCCTGGAGTGCGCCATTCTTCGCCTTCGCAGCGGCGGGATTATTGTCCATTGGTGCAATGGGTTGGAGCGGAACGGGCAAGGCGTCGGCGCGCGAAATCCCGCGTAGTGAATAGGGTCTTCGCGCGAAATTGCGCCCAGCGAAGTGAATCGAATTCGATACAATTTTAGTCATTCAAATTTGACCGATTGATCTAACGCCGTGTTGGGCCATGGGGGTTTAGGGTGTCAGACATGGCCGCCGCTGCTTGAGCGGCAATGAGGGGCTTTTTGATGGTGGGGTCTCGAGTTCGGTTCGCGGCGGCGGCCCTTTTTTTGCTGCTCCTCAACGCGTGTGCGAGTGCGCCCGACAACCGCCTCGCCTCAGATTACGAACACGGGCCGCGCAATGGTACGCGCATCGAGACGCCCGGCTCGCCTTTGCAATGCGTGCCTTATGCGCGCCAACGTTCCGGCATCAATCTGTTTGGAGACGCCGGAACGTGGTGGGACCAGGCTGCCGGCCATTTCTCGCGCAACTCGACACCCGTCCTTGGCGCTGTAATGGTCCTCACAGGCTATGCCGGCCCCGGCCGCGGCCATGTGGCGGTGGTGAGCCGGATGGTGTCCGACCGCGAAATCCGCATCGACCATGCCAACTGGCTCGATGACGGTGCGATCTTTCTCGACGATCCTGTGGTGGATGTGAGCTCGGAAAATGACTGGAGCGAAATTCGCGTGTGGAACCCACGAGCGGGATCGTGGGGTGTGCGCACTTACGTGGTCCGGGGATTCATCGGGCCGGGACCGGCCGGAGACCCCGACCGTATCGCCTCGAATTGATTGAAATCACTTCCGGATCAATGGCTTGACTAGCCGTTGTGCGCTATACTGCCTCTCCCCTCTATCCCGGGGGTAAGGACGTCCCTATTTTCCCGGCCCTCGAACACGGCGAGCTTGGCCATGACGGCGGCAAACGCGGCCGGCACGCTACATTGGCAAGACTTGCGCGTTAACCTCGCGAACTGCCCGAAGATGGACCCGGCCCCCGAGCCAATGTGAGCGAACCTCAGCGTAAAATGAGCGATATCCCCGTCGTTACCGGGGTCCACGCGGAAGCTTTGCCGCAGGCGGCGCAAGCGCATCTTGCGCGCAGCAGCGTCACAGCTTTGACGGTCGGCGCGCTGGGCGTCGTCTTCGGCGACATCGGCACCAGCCCGCTTTACGCCATGCGCAACTCGGTACAGGCGATTGGCGCTTCGCTGCCGCTTCATTTCGCAGTCATGGCGGCGCTGTCCCTGATCTTCTGGTCGTTGATGATCGTGGTGACGCTCAAATACGTCACGCTTATCATGCGCGCCGACAATGACGGCGAAGGCGGCGTGCTCGCGCTCGCGGCGCTCGCGCATCGCTCGCATCGCATTGGCCGCCGCTTCAAGCGCTGGATCGGCGTCGCGGCGATCCTGGGACTTGCGCTGTTTTTCGGCGACGGCATGCTGACTCCGGCCATTTCGGTCCTGAGCGCCGTCGAAGGCCTCGGCGCCGAGAGCTCGGCGCTCGTGCCGCTCGTGATCCCTTTCACCCTGGCCATTCTGATCGGCCTGTTCCTGATGGAGAGCCGCGGCACGGCGGCGATCGGCAGGCTGTTCGGGCCGATCATGCTGGTGTGGTTCACGACGCTTTCGGTGATCGGAATTTTTGCGATTCTGCGCACGCCGGAGATTCTCGATGCGCTCAATCCCTATTATGCAATCCTGATTTTTCTGCGCGCGCCATGGACCGGATTCGTGGCGCTCGGTGCGGTGGTGCTCGCCGTCACCGGCTGCGAAGCGCTTTACGCCGACATGGGACATTTCGGCAAGGGACCTATCCGCAATGCGTGGATCTATCTCGTCTTGCCGGCCCTCGTGCTGAACTATTTCGGACAGGGTGCAACGCTCTTACGCAATCCCAAGGCGCTCGATTATCTGTTCTTCGATTCGGCGCCGCATTGGGCACATTACCCGTTGGTGGCGCTGGCGACGGTCGCAACCGTGATCGCATCCCAAGCGGTCATTTCCGGCGTCTATTCGATCACGCGACAGGCCGTGCAGCTGGGCCAGTTGCCGCGGATGGAAATCCGGCACACTTCCGCGGCCGAAGAAGGCCAGATCTACGTGCCGCGCGTAAATGCCATTTTGGGGATCGGCGTCGTCCTGATCGTGCTCATCTTCCGAACTTCGGACTCGCTCGCCTGGGCTTACGGAATTGCGGTGACGGGCGTGATGGTGATCAGCACCTTCCTGTGCGCCATAGTGGCCGCCCGCCAATGGGGCTGGGGCTCGCGCTGGGCGCTCGCGGTCTTCGTTCCGCTCGGACTGATTGATCTTTCGTTTCTGGCCGCCAATTCGCTCAAGATCGTGCAAGGCGGCTGGCTGCCGCTGGCGATCGCAGCGGCCGTCTTCCTGTTCATGGAAACCTGGCGCCTGGGCCGCCGTGCGCATCTGGAGAAAATCCGCAGCGAATCTCTGCCGCTCAATCTCTTCCTCGAGCGTGCCGACAAGACGCCGGTGCGTGTCGCGGGTACCGCCGTGTTTCTCACCGCGCGCAACGATGCGGTTCCCGGTGCGCTCCTGCACAATCTCAAGCACAACAAGGTGCTGCACGAGCGCGTCGTGCTGGCCCATGTGACGGCCGAGGATGCGCCGCTCGTCCCGCCGTCCAAGCGCATCGAAGTGAAGAAGCTGGGCAAGGGGTTCTTCAGCATCAACATCCATTACGGTTTTTTCGAAACCCCGGACGTACCGCTCGCACTCGAAGCAGCGCGGGCGTTCGGGCTTGCGCTCGACGTCGAAACCACGACGTTCTTTATCGGACGCGAAACGCTGGTGCCGGCCGAACACCCCGCGCTGGGGCAATGGCGCACATGGCTTTACATGCGGCTTGCATCTTCAGCCCTTTCGCCGGTGCGCTTCTATCACCTGCCGCCCAACCGGGTGGTCGAACTGGGCACCCAGATTTCGATTTAGCAGCTTCGGAAAAGAGCGATTCGATCCAATTCGCTCTAACCGCCGCCTGGCGTTGCGAGACCCTCCAAGGCCGTTTTGGCCAGGGACGCGTTTTCGTCGCCTGCGCCGAACACAACGGCGCGCGTCAGATAGTCGACGATCTCTATGGGGTCGCCTTTTTGCCGTGCCAGGCAGTCTGCGTAATAGTAATTTGCGGCCGCATTGGTGGGATCGATTTCGAGAGTCTTGCGCAGATCGCTCGCCGAGGCCGCGTAGTTCTCCTTTCCGTAGAAGTCGCTGGCCGCATTGAAAAAGCCCGACGCCCGTTTCCTTTCCTGGGGGGTGAGCCGCGCCGCAGCAGCCGAAAGATCGACATAGAGCACGCGCTCCGAAGCCGGATCTCCCGCAATCGAGTCGGCGGCGGCGCGCTGCCCTGCGGCAGCGGCGTAGCTTGGCACTTCGGCCCTTGCCTGATCCTGCGTTCTGATGCCCATATCCGGCGGCGGGACTGCTTGACCGGTCAATCCCGAAGCGACTCCTCCCAGAATTGCGCCGAAGAGCGCGCCGGCGACGGCCTCCCCAGGATCCTGTGGTCGCTCGCCCGTCTTAACCTGGTCGTCCCGAACGAGCGTCTGCAACGCTTCGATCATCTTGGGGTCTGTCACCCCGGCAGCGATCGCGGACTGTGCCGTGTGTTCGGAATCGACAAACAGGCCGGCACTGTAATAGGCCTTTGCATACGACAGCGATGCTTCAGCATTCAGGAGATGCATCCGTTCCATCAATCTTCCATATTGAATGGCTCGCCAATAATGCCTTTCGCGTGCATTTGACGCGATACAACCTGCATAGATAGCAACGCGGTCGGATTGCGGCGCGGCGGAATTTGACGCCATTGTTTCATAGGACTGCAACGCATCCGCATCGTTCCCGGCCGCAGATTCCACTGTGGCGTTCAAGTTTTCGATTTGAAAATTGTCATACGGTGTCGGCGACGGCACGGCTCGCGCATCTTCGATCTTTTCTTCAGCCCTCCTGAACTCTTTTGCGTTGTAGGAAACGATGGCATCCGACAACAGTTTGGCAATCGCGGGGTTGAGCCTTTGATCGGTCAACTCCGAATTCGGATCCATTGCTGGCAATGCGGCGTCTGCCGCCATCGCACCGGCCGGAACCAGGGCCGACGTCGTAAGCATGAACGCGCCCAGCGACGCCGCAACGGAAATATTGCGTTTCCCAAACATCCTTATCATCCTGGTCATCACCTTCAGTAGCTCGCGGGCTGCGGTCGAAACGCGAGTTTCCTGCGCCCACGCAAATGTCTCACGGTCATCGGCGTCGAACAGATGCCTAACAATGCTTCCCCTTGCACGTGCTCGTCTTGGCCGGAATCGAAGGGGCTCGACCGGTCACTCCGGGAACGCCAACGGTGGGGTGAAAGCCCATCGCCGGACTGCCGGCGGCCCCGCCGAAGCTCGGATGCGTCGAGCCGCCGAACCCGGTTGAGGCGCCGCCGCCGAACGCCGGATGCGCCGATCCGCCGAACCCGGACGATGTCCCGCCGCCGAAACCGGAACGCGCCGATCCTCCCTCGGAGCCTCCGCCGAAGCCGGTGCGGGATGTGCTGCCGAAGCTCGTATGGGACGTGCTTCCGAAACCGCTGTGCGACGAGCTACTGCCGAATCCCGCATGGGATGTGCTCGTGACGTCGCGATGCGTACCTCCAAAGCCGCCAGCGGACGAGCCGCTCAAATGCGTCGTGCTACGCATGGCTTCCCCGCGCTCCCCCAAGCCGTGCCCGCCGGAGACGGCCCCACTGAAGTGACCCGCCAGTCGCTCGTGTTCTTGAATTCCGTGGCCAACGGAGAAAGACGCCACCAAACCATGACGCGCGCCGAAATCGTGGCGCATGCCAAGCGGCATCGGGCGATGGAACGCCGCTTCGAAACGACCGGCATCTATGCTTCGGTCGAAGACATGACCGTGAAAGATGCCGTAGCGCGTCCAGCCCTCGGTGCGCCCCATGAAAAAGCGATACCGGCCGCGATCGACGATATAGGCGCCTATGCCGGGCTCGAAAATATCGACCGCCGGCACGAAGGACCACATCGCGTAGAATGCGTCGGCATCGAGTGCCGCGCCATAGAGATCGCGGTAGCCGTACCACGCGTCGAAATTGTCGGGATAGTCGCCGTCGCCGTCATAATCGCCCGGCGGCATCGGAAACCAACCGATATTGCCGTCGCCCTCGCGCCAAACGACCCATGACGGCCCCCAAACATAACCGGGAACCCAGAGCCAGCCATATTTGGGATCGTAACCCCATCGGCCATAGTGAAATGCAATGTCGCCCCAAGAATAGTCCGATACCCAAACGGTTCCGTAGTCGTCCGTGTTTTCCCAATGTCCGTTCTGATACGGCCGGAAATCCGCCGGCACCGCCGTGGGATGCCAGACACGTCCCCAGACCGGATGATCGATCCACGTGCCATAGGGCGTGAGTTGCTGCTCGAAATACTGGTAACTGACCTTGTCGTCGGGCGGGCTCGGAAGCGGTTGAGCCGCGATCGCTCCGCCGGCCTGACCAAGATTCGTAAGACTACCGTTCAGCAATGCGTAGCTCAGCGCCGTGAGCTTGGGCGGAACGCCTCCGCTTTGCTTGATCTGGATCGTGCCGTCGCGCACATCGTAAGATTGAACGATGCCGTTGCCCAAACCGGAGAGGTCCGCCGTGGCGAGACGCACCGGCTTGCCGTTCACCAATCCGTATACGAACAAGACTTCCGAGGTCTGGCCGTTCGACGTGCAACTGCCGACAAAGACGGCCTTCTCGCCATCGTCTGAATTCGTATGGCCGGAAATGTCGCCGTACTTTACGTCGCCCACCAGTTCGAATTGGTATTGCCCGAGTCCGTAGCTGCCGTCGTGCAAGGGTACGGCGGTGACTCCCGCCGCCGTCAGTTGCGGATCGGCGCAGGCGGTGCTGAAGACTTCGATCGAAGCATTTCGGAAGTCGGTCGCGTGAATGCCTTCCACCCACTGCTTGAGCTGGCCATTATTTGACCAGTTCCAGGCACCGGCTCCTGCCACAATCGCGACCGCGCCGACGGCTATCAATGCAACTGTGCCCTTCATGGTCCAACCCCCATTATCCCCGGTTAGAAAGCGTCCGGGAGATGCCGTGTTTCGTCGACCGCTGAGGTCGACGAAAACTGTTCGACGACAAGTGGTCACCGACGAAGCAATCCAAATAGCCAAGAAAGGCCGGCAATAGACAGCCGACGTTCCCGATAAATTCAATTCGGATATGCTCCCCTATCGGGGACACACTTATCCCTTCATCTAGATATTTATTTGCCAAAACAAGCTGACTGTTTGGCTCCCCGCAGCCCGTACCCCAGCAGCATTCAAATACGCAATGCCGTCAATGATTAATACATTATTGTCAGGCAGCGACAAACTCTTTAAGTATGAGTTTTTGAGAGTTTTCGGGAGATTTGAGGTGACACTTTGGACCAAGCGCGAAATTCCATCGGGGCTCGCATCAAACGGTTGAGACAATTGCAGGGCCTCTCCCGTCAGGACATCGCAGTCAAGGTTCGCGTCGACGTCACCGCAGTTTCGGGATGGGAAGCCGGCAAATATGCCCCGCGGCCCAGCCATCGCTTGGCGCTGGCGCGTGCGCTGGAGACCGATATCGACGCGCTTTTTTCCACTGCCCCCGACGCCGAAACGCAACCGGTCCGAGCGGCCGTCGTCGATACGCTGGGCGAGCTTCCGTCATTGCTCGTGCAGCTTCTCGGCCGGACTCAAAACCGTCTGCAGGCGCTGCGCCTGGCCGCGCCATACCCGACGCCGGCATATATCCAGATGGAATTTCGCGCCATGATAGGCGAACGACTCCATGCGCGCTCCATCGAAGTTCAGAGAATCGAGATTTTTTACTCGCTCGATCGTCTCATGGAAGTCCTGGCAAATATTATTCGCTACGATGGCTGCGCCTATCACGTGAAGGCCTATTGTGTCGGAACGAGCGAAGTCGCGCCGGCAATCGGCGGATATTTTTTCGACGAAAGCGACTTTCTCCTGGGGGCCTATTGGACCGGAATACCGCCGCTCGACCGACCGGGATTGCACCTTCAGGGAGAGCCCGTGCGAACTTTTTTTCGGGCTTATTGGAACGAGATATGGAATCGCGGCAGGTTGCTCAACATTCGCGGCGTTCACGATCTGTCGGCAATCCACGACATTGCGCTGCGTTTGGGACTCAAGAAATCCTTGTGGAACAATTTCTGCGAGCAGGCTCGGGCGCTCGAAGTCGGCGACGGCGCACCGCCTTTGATCTGAACTCGGACCTTACTTTCGCGTTCCGCGCCAAGTGATGAGGAACCAATGCCGCGATGGATATTGAGAATGCTCGCGATCATGCTTTCGGTGCTGGCGCCGGCGGCATCGAGCGCGGCGCCTTCGCCGTGGAGCCTCTATCGACAGCACGATTTTTTTGCGCTGCATGCAGCCCTTCTGTCGAATTCCAACGACCGGCAATTCATCTTTCTGCGCGCTGCCGACGCGTTCGCGTATGGAAGATACGAATATGCCTCCGCCGTCCTGCGCAATCTGCTGTCACGAAGCAATGCCGATCCCGCACCCGAGGCGGACATCCGCGAAATGCTGATGCTGTCGGAACGCGCCCGATTTCACTATTCCGCAGCGCTCGATGCGGTAGAGCCTCTCATGCACGGCGGGAGCGGCGGGAGCGGCGGGAGCGGCGGGAGCGCGCAGCAGCTGGCAAGCATTCGCAACCGCGCAGCACTTTTGGCGGCGATAGAAGATGTGCCGCCGGAAGTCTTATATCCCGGCAATGAGAACCCGCTTGCGCTGACTTCGGATGGAATGCTTGGCGTCCGGGTCGACGATTTGCCATCGCATCTGCTGTTCGATACCGGCGCGAATTTTTCCCTATTGTCGCAAAGTGCTGCACGCGATGCGGGTCTCGCGGTGCGGTCGACGGACTACCGGATAAACGGCGCGACTGGAACCGGCATTCGCGCGGACGTTGCATCGGGCACGATCAGATTCGGCGACGGCACAGCGGTTTCGAACGTCGTGTTCCTGGTGTTGCCGGACGCGGCTTTGCGTTCGCCGGACGGTCGCGCGCTGTCCGGAGCCATCGGGTTTCCGGTCATCTCGATCCTCGGCGCAATACGACATCTGCGTAACGGTCATATCGTTCTTGCGAGGATGACCGCCGACCGCGGTTCCCGTACCGGCGTTGCCCTGGCGGGAAGCGATCCGCTCCTGCAGATCGAATATCGGGGACAACGCTTGGCCTGCCGTCTCGACACCGGCGCGGCTCAGACCGTGTTCTATAGCCCATTCTCGCGTGCGTTTCCCGGAATACTCGCGGGCGCGCAGCGCTCCCGCGAGCGCATCGCGGGCATGGGCGGCGCTTCCGCCGTCGACGACTATAAGCTCCGTGCCCTTCGCATTGTCCTTGCCGGTCGAGCCGTGCCATTGCGCAATGTTCGCCTGCTCGCGCAATCGATTGATACCGATGACGGCGGAATATTCTGCAACATCGGCCGCGACACGCTGGACCGCCTCGGGCAATACACAATAAACTTTACGGAGATGTCCTTCAGCCTGCCCTGAATTTGACAGATGCCAAGGCCCCTTGACCGACGGCTTTTGTCCGGGCTTTCGTTCAAGCCAACGCACTATCCGACGGAGGATTCTATGCGCCGAGTTGCGCTTGCCGCGATTTTGATTTGCCTGACCGCGCTGCCGGCATGGGCGCAGCCCCAGGCCAGAATCGCGCAAGGCGCGCTTTCGGGCGCAAGCGAAGGCACCACCAACGTCTTCAAGGACATTCCGTTTGCCGCGCCTCCGGTCGGACCGCTGCGCTGGCGTGCGCCGCAAGCTGCAGCCTCATGGCAAGGTGCACGTGACGCAAGCGCGTTTGGACCCGTCTGCCCGCAGTCCAATGTGCCGGGACGGCTGCAACTGCCGCAAAGCGAAGACTGCCTGACGCTCAATGTCTGGACGCCGAACGCAGAACCTGGCGCGAAGCTGCCGGTGATGGTGTGGATTTACGGCGGCTCGTTCATCTTCGGCGGTTCGGCAAGCCCGATTTATGACGGCGTGGAACTGGCGCAGCGCGGTGTCGTCGTCGTCACGCTCAATTACCGGCTGGGATGGCTCGGCTTCTTCGATCATCCCGCACTGTCGGCGGCAAATCCCGGCGAGCCCGTGGGCAATTTCGGTTTGCTGGACCAGATCGCGGCCCTGAACTGGGTTCAAAAGAACATCGCGGCCTTCGGCGGCGATCCCTCGAACGTCACCATCTTCGGCGAATCGGCGGGCGGTATGAGCGTCAACGATTTGATCGTGTCCCCGCTCGCGCGCGGATTGTTCGCCAAAGCCATTTCGGAATCGGGGTTGGGATTGTGGACTATCCCCACCTCTGAGCAAGCGCAACAGAATACCATTGCGTTCGCGGCGCAGGAGAACGCGACGGCTGCGTCTTCCGATGCGTTGGCGAAACTGCGCGGACTCAGTGTGGACGAAATCCTCGCCGACCAGGCGAAGATGCAACCAACGCTGCCGGCGCCTTTCGTCGACGGGACGGTTCTGCCCGATCAGCCTGCCGCGCTTTTTTCACAGGGCAAGATGGCGCATGCGCCTTATCTCGCAGGCTCGAATAGCGACGAAGCGACCTTGATGAAACCCATACACATGACTAACGACGACATGCTGAAGCCGTTCGGCGATGCGCTGCCGAGCGTGCGCAAAGTCTACGAAGCCGACGGCAAGCTCAGCGACGATCAATTTGGACGGCAGGTTTTCGACGATGCGCTGTTTGCATCGGGTGCGCAGGGTCTTGCGACGTTCGAGACGAAGCTCGGCGAGCCCGGCTATGTCTATTACTTCGATTATGTCTACGATGCCTTACGTCTGTTTTCGAGCGGTGTCGGCCATGGCGGCGAGGTTCCCTTCGTGTTCGGATTTACCGGCCTTTCGAAAGACCCGAACTATACCGCGAAAATCAAGTTCGCGACGGATAAGGACAAGAGCATTGCCGCAATGATGGAAGGCTACTGGACGAATTTCGCGAAGACCGGAAATCCGAATGGCGCAGGTCTACCGCAATGGTCGCCGACCGCAGCGGCCGCGCCCGAGACGCTTGTTGTGAACGACGCGACGAAGACCGTGGACGGCTTTCGCAAGCCGCAACTCGCCATCATCTATGCAGGCTGGAGCAAACGCACGGGACTGCCCGTGCCGAATTGATCATCGGCGCGCACATCTTTTCGCCTCTCCTCCGTTGGAGGAGAGGCAGCGAGCGCACTTTGCGCGAAGCGGTGAAGGGGACTTTCCAGAACGCGCAAGCGTCGACACCCCCTCACCCTGCCCTCTCCCCCTTCAGGGGCGAGGGAATGTCTCGTTTATTTCGCCGGAAGCGGATTGAGCGGAGGCTGTTCTTATTGGACACCGGCTATCAATCCAGCGCGAACACCAGTGTCTTGAGGTAAGCGGTTTCCGGCAGCATCGGATGGACGGGATGATCGGGGCCGGCTCCCGCCTGCCGGATCAGCGTGGCGCGGCGGCCGGTGCGGATAATGCCGATGGCGCATTCGTTTGCGAAGCGCTCTATCGGCATGTTGTGAGAACACGAGCATAAACACAGAAACCCTCGCGGCGCGGTGACGCCGGCAGCCAACCGCGCCAGCTTGCGATAGGCCTTGGCGCCGGGTTCGAGATCCTTGCGCGCTTTCACGAAAGGCGGGGGGTCGGCGACGACGATATCGAATTTTTCGCTCGAGCCCGCGAGCCGTTCGAGTTCCTCAAACACATCGGCCTTGATAAAATTGCAGGCGCGCTCGACGCCGTTTGCCGCCGCGGCATCTTCCGCCAGCGCGAGAGCGGGCGCCGAACTGTCGAGCGCGCTCACTTCACCGGCGCCTGCGCGGGCTGCCGCAATGGCGAAGCCGCCGGTATAGCAACAGGCGTCGAGCACGGATTTGTCTTTCGCAAGCGCCGCCATGAAGGCGCGATTGTCGCGCTGATCGTAATACCAGCCCGTCTTCTGTCCCCCCGCGGGATCCGCGAAATAGCGCGCTCCGTTTTCCAGCACGGCGATGCGCGTCGGCATCTCGCCCTTCGCCGCGCGCACATAGGAGGGCAAACCTTCAAGCGTACGGGCGGGTGTATCGGCGCGGAGAACGATCTGCTCTGGCGCAATCGTAGCGTCCAACGCTTCGAGCATCGGTTCGAGCAGGGCTTCCATGCCGGCCGTCGTCACCTGCACGACGCAAGTGCCGCCGAAACGATCGACCGAGAGTCCCGGCAGCCCGTCGCCTTCGGCATGGACGAGCCGGTAATAAGGTTCCGTGTAAAGCGCTTCGCGCAGCGCGAGCGCACGGGCAAAGCGCCTGGCAAAAAATTCGGCATCGATCTCCTCGTCGGCGGCGCCGTCGAACAGGCGTACGGAGATGAGACTCTTGAGATTGAAATAGCCTGTGCCGTAGGGGCGACCGTCATCACCCGCCACCGAGACCAGGCTGCCAGCCGGCAATGCCTTCGCGACGTTGCTCATTTCGATTTCGTTGGAGAACATCCACGGCGCACCGGCCCGCGCGCGGCGGCCTTCGCGCGGCTTGAGCCGCAGGAGAGGGCGAGAGGTCATCTTGATGGCCAGGTTGGGATTTGCGGCCCTCGGTTACCACGTGGAGCCCCGAATCCCTAGTGCGCAATTTTCCTTCAGCGCGCGCCCGCCTTGAGCGCTTTTGCGCGCGCCGCGAGATAATCGTACAGCGCATCGATCTCATAATCGGCAAAATAATGGAACCGGCTGCGCGCCAGTTGCGGCATGGTCTTGAGCACATGGCCCGGGGCCGCGCGTCCCTCGCGCAGCAGCGCGAAAAATCCCGCGCGATCATAGGCCGTGACCGCAACAAGATCCGGCACGGCCCCCATTCCCGTCAGATCCGTGCCGTGGCATTCGCCGCAGGTGACACGTGCGAGATAATGGCCGCCATCGTAGCGCGGCCCGAGATCGAGCGAAGCCGGGCTTTCCAGCGTGTCCGGCGCGATCGGCGCCAGGTCGCCTTCAAGAAGCGCGATGCGAGTGCGTAGATCGAATTCCGGTTCCGGACGCATGGGGCCCTCTGCAGGAAGCGTGCGCAGGTAGGACACGATCGCGATCACGTCGTCTTCGCTCATATAAGTGTAATCGTAAGACGGCATCGCCCAGGTGCTGGTGGCGTTCGGCTCGATGCCGAAGCGGATCGCGCGTTCGAGTTCGTCGTCCGTCAGCGTCAGGCGTTTCAGATTCGAAGACCAGACGGGCAATATCGAATTCTTGATCAGAAGCCGGCCATACAGATCGGAGCCGTGACATCCGCCGCAGCCCGCGATTGCGATCAGATGCTTGCCGCGCGCAATCGCTTTGGCGGTTGTCACCGCATGGACTGTGGAGGACGGCAGCGGATAGCGGCGTTGGATGATCGCTTCGGATTCGACATAGACATAGGCCCACACGAGGACGCCAAGCAGAACCGCGGCGCCCGCGACGGCGCCGGCCCATCTGAGGACCGGGTTCATGCGCGTTCCCCGCTCGTTGCGCCCAAGCCAAAGACGACAAAATTAGTGATGGAAGCCGCGAGGTGCAAATCTATCGATCGGGCTGGGGCAAGCGATCGCGAATCCATTGCGACAGCAGCCATTTTTCGCCGCGCGTCGGCGCGAGCCCCGCATGCAAGGTGCTGCGGTCGGGCGCGCCCGATGCGTCGACGTTGCGGAAAAAGAGCGCATCGCCTTGCGCGCCCTTGAATCGCCAATCAATCGCGGGAAATTCGGTTTCCGCGCCGTCGAATTCGTCGTTGAGGTAGACGAGAAATGTGGATATCCGCTGGCCTTTCGCCGCGATCTCCCTGGGCATGTCTCCTTCGGCAGGGTCCAGGAAATCGAAATGGCGCCGGAATTCCTGGCCCACCTCGTAGTGAAGGATATTGGTTTCCTCGAGGAATGGCGGCGAAATCCCGACCGACGCCGCGATGCGCGCGCGCAGCAGAAGCAATACGACGTCGGTCTCGACGATATCGAACGCCGCGGCGCTGTTGCTGCGCGCGGGATCGAGGCTCGAGCGCGCGGTCGCACGATCGTACACGCGGGCCGGCACGATGCGGGGGCGCGCCCGCTCGATCATCCAGCGGCATTCGGCGGCCGAGAAGAAGCGTTCGAAGATGCGGATATGCGGCCGCTCCGAATGCATGCGGTTCTGCGCGGGCGCGATCCAATTCTCGATCTCGATGTTGCGCCTGAGCCGGCCCCAGATGTCGGGCGGCGCATCGGCGCGCTCCGCGGCAGCTGCCAGTTCGCGATCCTGGGCCAGAAACCGAAGCTGACTTTGCGCCTCGGGCCATTCCGCTTCGGCCGACTGCTGGAGATATTTGAGCGCCGGCGTCCAGTCGGGAGCCGTGCGCGCGCCGATGGCAATCAGCACCGCGATGATGCCGGCGGCTTCTCCCGATCCCTTGGCGGCGGCAGACGAGAGAAGCGGGGCCGCGTCCCGCGGCGCGCCCCCTTGCCCCAACAGGAATCGCTTGGCAAGAGCCGTCATGGCCGCCTTGTCGCCCGACGCGGCGTGACGTTTGATCTCTGCGAGGCTGGGACTATCCATCGGGGCAGTCTATCGTCGGATGGGAGCGCCGGCACCGTTAAATTTTGGGAGCCGTCAGAACTCGCCGTGGAACCGTAATGCGAGGAGCGACACGGGACCGCGTTCGGGGTTGTAGGCGGGGTTGGCGACGAATTGATAGTCGAATGTCGCGGTGAACCAACTCGTGATTTTGACGCTGTAATAGGATTCGAGCACGTTCTCCAGGCCGTAATGCGGCAACCGGCCGTCGCCGACCAGAATGCCGAAGCCGCCATCGGCGAGATAATCGCGCGCCGCATTCGAAATTCCCGCCACCTCCCCGGCAAAGCCGACCGTGTCGTCGGGCCGGGACCAACTCACCCCTTTCAGCGACAATCCGGCCGAGAAAGAGCGATCGATATCGGTGAATTCGTAAGCTTCCTTGCTGCCGTCACTGAGACTGGCACGCGCGAATGCGCCGAGATTGTCGAGAATCTCCTGTTCAAAATTGAGGCTTACGCCGGGCCGCGAATTGTAGCGGCGCACCAGCGCGGTGCTCGGCGTGGTATGCGTGAGTTCGGCGAGCGCGATGGCATCGTTGTAATCGCCCATATCGCCGCGATTGAGAAACGCCAGCAGCTTCATTTTGCCGTCGCGGCCGAAGAGGGTGTGGCGCTCTTCCGCTTCGCTCACCAGTTCGAACTGGCGAAAATTGGTTTCCAGATGCGGCATGTTCGGCACCTTGGAAAGATCGAAAATCCCGGTGCGCAAGGTCCACCAGCTTTGCGTCCATTCCGTCGCCGCACCATAGGTATAGGCCCAGGAATCGGCGGCGTAGTCGAAGGCGCCGGCGTCGATCACCGCCCAGTTGAGAAAATCCGCGCGCGGATCGTGCGCATAGGTGTTGTTGTCGAAAATATCGGTTACGGAGATTTTCCCGATCGTCACGATCACATTGTCGGCCGTGCGCTCGCCGCCGAGCTGGTTCGCATCGGGGTCGATCTTCTGCGTTGCGCCGCCGAGATCGAATGTCTGTCGAAAGAAGAGACGCGGCAGTTTGACGTAAGGATGGGTATCGCCGATTTTGTAGGCTTCGCCGCTGGGAAAGGCCGCGATGCCATAGGTGTCACTGAGCCCGAAGCCCTGGTCGACTTCCGGATTGACATAGGCTTCGCCGCCTTTCCACAGGCGCACACCCGCGAACACCGTCAGGTCGAACGTCTCGTCGCCGCGGCTGCCTGGATCGAGACTGTTCGCGCCGCGATAGGGCGATGTGAAGGCGGGATGATATTGATCGGTGAATGTGGTTTGGCCGTGCAGGCTCCAGGTTTCATCCGTGTCGCCTGCCGAATCGTTCGCTGTCCCCGCCTGCCCGATCCCACCGGAATCAGTTTGCGCGCAGGCCGCCGTCGAAATCACCAGCAGCGACGCCATGGCGTAAAGCGGGGCGAATGTTCGCACAATGTGAGCTGGATTGTAGCGCATGGACGTCCCCCCTTTCCGGCACCGGCACATGTTCCGGCCCCTGCCTGCTGTGCGGTCGTATACCCCTAAGGGTATTGTGCAAATATACCCCGTCCGGTATAACGTCAAGACAGCCGGCCGCGTTCCCCGCGAATTTGTTGTGTCGAAACCTAGACGCCAAAGGTGACAGAAATGAATCGCAAGCTGCGAGTCGTCAGCAGACATGTTCACGGGACCGCAGAACCGGCGCCGGCGAAATCGCCGCACGCTTTGCGCGACCAGCAACGCATGGTCAATCGCGTGCGGCGGCTTCGCGGGCAGGTGGACGCGATCGAGCGCGCGCTCACCGGCGAGGCAAGCTGTTCGGATCTGATTCAGCGCGTCACGGCCGCTCGCGGCGCGATCGACGGTCTGATGGCGGAGATTCTGGAGGAGCACGTGCGGGAATATCTGCTGGCCGACGAAGAGCTGCCTGCAAAGGACCGCGCGAATGCGGCCGAGGAACTGATCGGAATCATCCACTCCTATCTGACGTGACGGAATCATGGCCGGCATTCTCAATTCTTCTCTGTCCATCGAGCTGGTTGCGATCGTCTTGCGCCTGGGACTCGCGCTCGTCTTGGGCGCGTCGATCGGCTTCGAACGGCAGTGGCGGCAGAAGACAGCAGGCCTCCGGACCAATGCGCTTGTCGCTCTCGGCGCGAGCGGATTCGTCGTCTTCGGCAGCTTGATCGGTCATGGCGATCCGATGCCGATCGCAGCCCAGATCGTTACCGGCATCGGTTTTCTCGGCGCCGGCATCATCCTGCGCGAGGGAATCAATGTGCTGGGCCTCAATACGGCCGCGACTTTGTGGTGCTCGGCGATGGTCGGCACTTTTGCGGGCGGCGGATATTATCTGCCGAGCGCGATTGCCGCGGCCTTCGTCGTCGCCACCAATCTTTTCCTGCGCCCGCTGGTGCGCCTGCTCAATCGTCAAAGCCTGACGGCGACCAATGCCGAGACGCAGTACAGCGTGGAAGTCACCTGCAAGGGGACGGAGGAAGCGCATATGCGCTCGCTTCTGCTCCATTCGCTGTCGCAGGCCGGACTTGGCCTCAGGCGCATCGACAGCGAGGACATCGCGGACACGTCGAAGGTGACAGTCACGGCGCAAGCGGTTGCGGCGGCGCGAAACGACGGCGCTCTCGAGCAGATCGTCGGACGGCTCAGCCTCGAGCCCTATGTGTCGGCCGCGACGTGGCAGATCGATCGCACGATCTCGGACGGATAAACGTGTGGAATCGATCTCGATTTAAGTCGCGAGATTGATCGTCGTGGAGGCGCGGGGAAGCATATACAGCGACGAATAGAGATTGAACGTCCCTAGATGGAGGTAATCGAGCATCGGCGTGTAGACGTAAGTGGTTTCGCCGAAGACCAGAAAGCCGCCCGGCGTGTTGAGCGCGGCGGGAATTGTTACGGTGGCGCCGACGGTTCTCGCGGCGCCGCTGGGAAGCGACCGACTCCAGGCGATCGTGGCCACACCTGCCGCGCTGATGCTGATGCCGGACACGACGACCGTTGCATTCGAGGAGGAATAGGGCGTCAGAACCTGCGCGGAGGCATCGAGGATATCGGGCATCTGCTGGCTGGCGCTGATGGTCGTATATTGCGAGACGACGTTGGTGATGGTGCTCGCCGTCAGCGCAACCTGGCGATCGATGGCAATGGCCTGCGTCAGCTGAAAACTACCGAGATAGATCAACGCCATGACGGGCAGAACCAGCGCAAATTCGACGGCGCTCATCCCGCTCCGATCGGCTATGAGATTGCCGCGTCCCGAAAACCAGTGACGAACTCTCCCGCGCAATGCCATGACATCGTGCCCTTGTCAGTACGGTTCGTTGCGAAAGACCGCTGTGGCCACGAGCAGCCGCGAATTGCCGTTCATATTCGAAAGGCTGAACCCGAGCGGCGCCGTGTACACCGGCCATTGATAGAAGACCTGAACGAGTTCGATGTCGCCTTGCGTGCCGATACTGTAGTTCATCGAACCGCTGTTGAAATTGCCGCCCGAAAGCGGGTTGAGCTGCGACACCGAGGAGAACGAGGAAAACGTCTGCACATTGACGTAAATGTCCGCACAGTTGAACAGGGCGCCGGCGTCCGCGCACACCGCTTGCTGGAATTCCGCGGCCGTCGTGCTGCCGCTTTGCGCTTGTCCGGTCATGATCAGGCGCGACGCTTCCGTGGTCGCAGACTGCAGCACCTGCTGTGCGAAAAAGACCAGCGCGGTTTCCAGAATCGCAAACAGCAGCGCAAAGAACGGCGCTGCGACCAACGCGAATTCGACGGCCGCGTTGCCGTCCTGGCGTTGCAGCAGCCGCTGCGGACCGCGCGCGCGCCAAAGCGGCCGGACGCACGCCGCAAGCCTCGATCTAATATCCGGCCTAATACCCGGCATGGCCTGACACCTCGGCAGCGCCGATCCCAATTCCGCCAGGCAAGTGTTACCCCCAAGCATTTATCAATCGGTTCGTTTCCGACAGGCAATTGCACGCGAAAGATTCAGCCATTGCTAACCACGATTCGAAATGCCGCGCTGTGGGCCGCCGGACGTCAGCCCGGCCCCGGTCGCTTCGGTGCCTATCGGGATTATTTCGACAGATAGGCGGACTGAACGGCCAGATCGAACAAATCGGCGAGCGCGGCCGAAATATCGCCATCCGTCGTCACTTCGTAATAGAGCCCAGGCGATGCACAGGTCTGCAGCTGCGTGCCGATATTCGACTGAATCGGGGCGACGTAATCGAGATACCAACTACCTTCCGCGAGCGGCAGATATTCCGTATAGAGAACCGCTATTCGAATCCCGCGGTTCTTGATCGTGGTACACCAATCCGTGTCCACTTCATTGCCCGAAGAGTTGAGCGGATTGATCGTCGATTGCTGCCGGGTCCCGCCTTCATAGCTTCCATAGGCCGAGCTGAGTCCGGGCGTGCTGGAGACCGTCTCGTCCACGACGCCGTCTGTGACGATGAAAAGCACTTCCTGCGGCGTGTCTCCCTTGGTGGTGGTGCCGCTGCCGGGATTGGGCATGTCCGTGTTGATCGCCTTCATTGCGGCGTCCCAATTCGTATCCGTGTCGTTGTTGGCATCGGTCTTGGTCAGATTGTTGTTGTAGTAGACTTCCAGCTGGTTGATGTTTGCCGCGTCGGACGAGACGGTCGTAAGATTCGACGTCATTGCAGCAATCGTGTTGAGGCCGACATCGAATGTGTAGATCGCCATCTGGTAGCTGGCCGTACTGCCGGTTTCCGTTGTTTTCGCCGTCGACGCGAGATTTTCGGCGGCGGTTCTCAGATTGTCGATGCGCAGCGTAAGGCCGAGATTTCGCGCTAGGGTGTAATTGTCTTCGCCACCCGGATTTCCGACTGTATCGCCTGGATCTCCCGCGGGATCGGATTCATGGCACGCGAACGCGCATCCTCCCTGGGCAGACGTATTGGCGACGAGCGTGGTGATGCCGGCCGATGTCGCCGGGATTGCCATGGACGGCGAATCGTCGAGCATCAGATAGAAATTGATGTTCGGCGCCAGACCCGCCGTCGCCTGGGACGTGCCGCCGATGGCGATTGTGTTCATTCCCAATACATTGGGAAACGAGTTGACCGATGTTGTTGCCCAGGTGACCGTGGCCGTGCGCACGGAACCGGACGTGGCGATTGTCACCGTCACATTGCCCGCATTGTAATTCGTGTTCGCGACTTGGCTCGCCTGTGCATTGAAGGTGTTGATCGCCTGGGCTTTCGCGGTGGCAACGGTCCCCGCCATCATCGTGGGCGTAACGGCGGAAAGCGCAGCCGCATCGGCTGCGGCATCGAGCTGCGCCTGGCGGTCGACGGCGAATGTGTAGTCGACTCCCATTCCCGTCAGATAGACCATGGGAACAAGGGCAAGACTGAAAATGACGGCGACGTTCGCCTTCTCGCTCTTCGCAAACCGCCGATACAAACCCGCAATCATAGCCGCAAACATTCTGGCGTTCTCCGAACAGAGATATGCGGTAGATTGCGCAAATGGCCGTTACCCGGTCGTTAATGGTTGCATTGTCTGCAATTGCGGGCGTGCTGCTCGTTCGTTTTCCTCGGCGTGCTCGCAAGTGCTTGGAACTCCAGAAGGACTCCGATTTCGGGGCGACAACGCGCGTACCGCGCAATGGCAATTTGTGCCGGCGTTACCTGCTCCAAATCGGGACGTCGACAAAATCGGCTTCAACCGGACCGCTCAACGGCCCGAAGTCTCTCGCGACATGATTAAATCTCGGACCGACTGCATGATTAATTGCCATTTTTACCGATCGGCCCGCGCGAAATCGTGAGCGGAACGGCTTGCAGGGTGCCGCCCGGATTGTGGTATGTATCGTGTGAAGGAACTTTTTGGACTTCGCGAGCAGGGTGACGTGAAGGCGGGCATAAGCCGCTTCAGGCGGGTATCGAGTTGGCGGCAAGTGCTGCCGATGCTGATGCTTGTCGCCTTCGCGCTGCAAAGCTACGTCACCCAGACCCATATCCATTTCGCCGGCCATGTCGTGACGGGAGGGTTTACCTTCTCGGGCGAGGAAGGTTCGAAGGGAGCGAGCGGGCAGGCGCTCGGCGCCGCGCGCGACCAGGACGATCACGACAAGTATCCTCCCGGAGACGATCCGGCCAATTGTCCGATCTGCCAGGAAATCATGTATGCCGGTCATTATGTGGCGCCGGCTGCCGTTCACGTCGTTCTGATTTCGTTGCCTGCCGCGACGATTGCCGTCGTCGCTACCGTTCCTCACTACTTCTTTGCGCTCTCGCATAACTGGCAAGGCCGCGCACCACCTCGCGCCTGATTTCCGCATCGTGAGCGATTGACCGCGACGGAGCGGCCGCAAGGCCAATTCCGGCCGCTGTCCGTCAACAGGAAATCGATCCGCTTCGTGCTGCGCCGCGTATGGCCGCAACGCCCGGGCCGGAAGAGTCGAGGGTTCACAACAATGACACGTTCCGCCTTATTGGCGTCGGCTGCCTTCGCGGCCGTCGCCGCGCTTACGACCGCAGCGTCTGCCCAAACCGAAGCCGTCACCCAGGCCGACAGCGGTGCCTCATCCGGCTCGTCGTCCGGCAATCAAATCGAAACCGTCGTCGTGACGGCGAAGAAGCTGAGCGAAGCCCGCACGGGAATCCAGACGCAAATCGGCGCCTCGACTTACGCCATCACTGCGCAGGAAATTCAGGACACGCCGGGCGGCGACAATACGCTGCTCAACCAGGTCATTCTGCAAATGCCCAGCGTGGCGCAGGACTCCTACGGCCAATTCCACATCCGCGGCGAGCACAACGCGCTGCAATACCGACTCGACGGCATCACCTTACCCGAAGGTATCAGCGTGTTCGGTCAGACGCTCGATCCGAGGCTCGCCGACTCGGTGGAGCTGATTACCGGCGCGTTGCCGGCGGAATACGGGCTGGCGACCGGCGGCATTATCGACATCAAGCCGAAGACGGGCCTCTTCGATAATGGCGGTACAATTTCGATGTATGGCGGCAGCCACAACGAGTTGGAACCGAGCTTCGACTATGGCGGTTCTACGGGTTCGCTCAATTATTTCGTTTCGGGCGACTACATGACCAACGGACTTGGCATCGAGTCGCCGGACGGAAGCTCAACGCCGATCCACGATAGGACGGAGCAATATCACGGCTTCGCCTATCTCGAAGACATTCTCGACGACAACAGCAGCATTACGGCGATCTTGGGCACTTCGCACGATCATTTCGAGATTCCGAACACGGCGGGACTCTCGCCGGGATTGGGCCTCACGGACATCAACGATCCGTTTGGCGGGGGGACGTACTATCCCAGCGCTGCTGAAAACGAGACACAGCGCGAGATCACGCACTACGGAATGATCAGCTATCTGCACAGCCAGGGTGCGTTCGATTTTCAGATTTCGGCTTTCGGGCGATTTTCAAGCCTGAACTTCGCGCCCGACCAGATCGGCGATCTGCTCTATAACGGCATTGCGCAATCCGCCTACAAAAAGGATATCGCGTTCGGCGAACAGGCGGAAGGCGCCTGGCATCTGGGCGACTCGCACACGATCCGCGGCGGCATAATCATCGAAAGCGACCGCCTGTCGAGCAACACGACGTCTTCGGTACTGCCGGAAGATTGCACCACATCGGGCACGGGTCCGGCAGGCACGCCGACCAATCCTTACAGTTGCGCGCCATATCCCAGCTCGACCCCGGGCTACAACGTGCCGGAAACAATCGTCGACAACAGCGGAAAAACGCAGTGGACCGAGAGCGTCTATCTGCAGGACGAATGGAAGGTGCTGTCCAACCTGACAGTCAATTACGGCCTGCGTTACGACAACTACACAGCCTATAGCAAAGGCGATCAGCTCAGCCCGCGCGTGAACGCGGTCTATAAGCCGTGGGACGGAACGACGTTTCATCTGGGCTATGCCCGCTATTTCTCGCCGCCGCCTTTCGAATTGGTCGGCAACGAGGACATCGCAAAGTTTTCTCCGACGGCGGCGAACCCTACGGCCGGAACTTCGGCCACACCTCAGATCACCGAAGACACCACGCCGATCGCAGAACGCGCGAATTATTTCGACGCGGGCGCGCAGCAGCAGGTCATCGAGGGGCTGCTGATGGGCATCGACAGCTATTACAAGCTGTCCAAAGACATGATCGACGAAGGCCAGTTCGGTGCGCCGATTATTCTCACGCCGTTCAACTATGCCAAAGGCAAGCAATACGGCGCAGAATTGACGGGCGACTATACTGCCGGCAATTTCAACGCATATGCCAACCTCGCGCTCGAACACGCCATGGGCGAAGACTGGATCAGCAGCCAGTTCAGCTTTCTTCCGGATCAATTTTTGTACACCGAGAACAACTTCATCCACCTGGATCACGAGCAGGCGTTTTCGGCCTCAGGCGGAGCATCCTACAAATGGGGCGATACGCTGTTCGACGCCGATCTGATCTACGGGACTGGCTTGCGCGATGACACAGGCCCGATGCCGGGACTTCCCGACGGCATTCCAAATGGCGCGCACGTGCCCGCATACACGCAGGTCAATACCGGCCTGGCGCAGGATTTCACCGCCTTCGGCGTTAAGGGCTTCACGGCGCGCTTCGACGTGATCAATCTGTTCGACGAGAAATACGAAATCCGCAGCGGCAGCGGCGTCGGCGTGTTCGCGCCGCAATGGGGCCCGCGCCGCGGGTTCTTCGTGGGGCTTTCGAAAGCAATCTGAGCCTAAGGGCGCCGGCGGAAACGCCGGCGCCTGCACTGTTTTTCTGGCGCCGCAAGGCGCCGAAGAAAAACGGAGCGGCGGCCATGGAACAACGAATGGTCTCGGAACGCATGTTGGCGGCGCGTGGTGTCGTCATGTCGAGCGACCTCGGCATCGTTCGCCGAAGAGATAAGCGGGGAACTCCCGAACAATTCACGTCGTCCGGATCGCTCCAAGGGAGTCGTCGCGAAACGCGAAATTGGCTCGGAAAGGACATCCTCATTGCAGCGATACAGGATAATTAGAAGGCGAGTCGGCGGGCCACGGAAGGCGCGCACCCGGATTGGGTGGAGGTCGATTATTATGTTTGTTGCGGCCTGCGTTATTCCGGTAATCGTTCTGTGGAGTTTCGGATATTTTGACCTATAAGCGTCACAACGACAGAAATGACAATGGAAATAGCACTCTGAATCTGCGCCATCATATCGGATTTCTTGGGCCGTTAGCAGGACCACGTCAAATCGGCAGCGGCGTCGGCGTATTCGCACCGCAATGGGGCACTCGGCGCGGATTGTTCGCGGGTTCGACCGGAACGTTTTGAGTGTTTCGGGCGCCAGAGGAAACGCCGGCGCCTGCTATGGGCGGTCAAACGTTTTGTGTTAATTTGAATCGTCTCGTTTCGGGAGCCCATCATGCATGCGGAGACTATCGATGCATACCGCCACGAGCATGTGTTTCTCGGCGCGGACCATTCGAAGAACGAGCGCAAGACCTGGATCGTGATTGCGATCTGTGGCGCCATGATGATCGCCGAGATCGGCGGCGGCGCGCTGTTCGGCTCGATGGCGCTGATTGCAGACGGCCTACACATGTCGACCCATGCGGGCGCATTGCTGATCGCAGCTCTCGCCTACACCTATTCGCGACGTCACATGCACGATGCGCGCTTCGCGTTCGGGACAGGCAAGCTCGGCGATCTTGCCGCCTTCACGAGCGCTATCGCGCTCGCGATGATTGCGCTCCTGATCGGCTATGAAAGCGTGAGCCGCCTGCTTCATCCCGTCCACATCGCCTTCGGCGAAGCAATCCCGATCGCGTGCGTCGGCCTTTGCGTCAATCTGGTGAGCGCGTGGCTGCTGCAGGACGATCACGATCATGCGCACGGCCACGCACACGATCACGACGATGACCATCATGATCACGACCACCATCATCACCATCGAGACCTCAATTTGCGCGCTGCCTATGTGCATGTGCTGGCGGATGCGGCCGTCTCGGTGATGGCGATCATTGGCCTTGTAACCGCCTGGCGGCTCGGCTGGACGTTCATGGATCCCGCCATGGGCATCGCGGGCGCCTGCGTGATCGCCAATTGGTCCTGGGGGCTTGTGCGTCAGGCCGGCGCGGTGCTGCTGGATATCGCGCCGGACACCGATCTCGCAGAGGAGATTCGGGAAAGGCTTGAGACTGGCGGCGACCGGATTTCCGATCTGCATTTGTGGCGCGTCGGCCCCGGCCATATGGCGGCGGTGATCTCGCTGGTAAGCCACGATCCCGCCCTGCCCAATGCCTATAAGGTGCGATTGGCCAATATTTCAGGCCTCAGTCACGTGACAGTGGAGGTTGAAATTTGCCACGGGTCGCACGTTGCGTAGAGCAGCCTCGCCCTAGAAGCTTCCGCATTCCGTCGTCGTGAGCACGCCCACCGATTCCTGATGAAAGCGGAGGCGGTAAGCGTCGATCACTGCTTGCGTTCGGCGCGCGAGATCGGGCGCGGGTGCGGCCGCCACGATCACGATCTTCGAACGCTCCTGCACGACGCGGCGCGTCTTGGGATCGAGCCATTGACCCTGGCCGTCGCCGACCGTGAAGCCGTCGGGAAAGTTAGCCGCGATGACGCGGCTCGCGAAATCCGACCACTCGGCGTCTGTCAGCGGCGTCCGGCCCGCAATATCGCGGCCGAAGAACAATTGCGTCACGACCATGGGGGTCTGATGCGGCAACGGACATTGTGCGGGCGCCGTCGCGACAAGCACGGCCAGCAGAGAGGGCAGCATAGCGGGCAGACCTTCCGGAACGAGTCCGCATCATCGACACAAGCGGCGGGACCGCAAGCCTGCGTCGCCCGCGATCAGGATGCTTTGGGACGCACGCAATGGCCGACGGGAGGATCGGCGCGATCGAGATGCGGCACGACTTCGCCTGCGCCGCCGGTGCATGCGATCCAGCGGAAATCGTGATCTCCGCCTGTTTCCTTGATGCTCTTGTCCGCCACCAACGCGCCGAAGCCATTGGGTGCGACACTGCCGGCCACGCCCCCGTCGCGGCACGCAGCCAGCCCATCGGGATCGCTCATCAGGCAATAGGCGAACTGGACGCTGGTGCTGCAATGATTGCGAAAGCCCCAATGCGCGCCATCGCTGTCGACCGTCAGGCAACTCGAAGCGGAATCGGGAAGCGCAGAAGGATCGAGCGCGGCTTGCGACGAGCTGGAGAGCGAGGCAGGTACGGACGGATTAACGTCCGCATCGATCGTGTGCACGGTCGAGTCGCGAACGATCACGACTCCCGACATGTTCTGCACGAAGGGTGCGCCGGACCGCCATGGCGATGGCGCCACGAAGGACACGCGCGTGGGCTTCGGAATCGGCCGCGGCACGTTCTGCAGATTTGCGGCCGGTTTCGGCGATGTCGCGACCGCGGATGCCGATTTCGCGCTCGCGCCGTCGGCGCAGTTTCCCGCCGCTGACGGTATTGCGTTCGGCCCTGCGTTCAGCCGATCGGCATACGCCGCCACGGCAGCCTTGCGTTCCGCATCCGAAAACAGATGACCTTGCGGATACCACGACATGCAATAGGCGCCGCCATTGGGCGCGGCGACCGCGATCGACAACCCGCCGGTGCGATTGGGTGTGAGAACTTCGGAACGGCCGTCGGCGTAATTGACGTCGATTTCCGTATCGGTCACGCGAAACAAGCCGATCGTCTGCGACGGATCTTCGGCGCTGGTGACGGTTCCCAGCCGATCGTTGATGAAGTTGAAAGTCGTCGCCTGCGCCGGGCCGTCGGGACGCGCGATCTGGCGTGTGAAGCCGGCCTCCGTGGCCGTGAACGCAAGGCGCGATCCATCGACGGAGACGAGCTGTGTGCCGGTCAGGCCATCGAGAATGGCGCTCTCATTCGGCTCCTCGGACGGCGCAGGCTGCGACGCAGCGCTCGCGACAATGGCCGCCGGCGCCGATGCGATGGCGCCTGCAGCACTTGCCAGGCTTGTGGGCACAGCTGCGGGGGGCACTGGGATCATATTCGAAGCCGTCATCGCGGCATTCATCGCGGTCGGCTGCGGTGGACTGCTGGTCCGCGCGAACTGTTGCGCCGGCTGGTCGTTGCGCCACGCGCCGTTATAGCTGCGCCCATCGGCCCATTTCTGGGAACCCATTCCGTCGGCTTTGCCGTCGCGCCAATCGCCGTCATAGCGATCGCCATTGGCCCAAATCTCCGTGCCCTGCCCGTTCGCCGCTCCGTCGCGCCAATCGCCTTCGTAACGATCGCCGTTCGCCCACGCGATCTGCACGCGGCCCCCGAGAGTATCGTTCGTCCATTGACCTTCGAGCCGGTCGCCTTTGGCGGAGGTGAAGACTCCCGCGCCATTCATGTGACCGCCGATTTCTTCGCCGTCATATTTCGATCCGTCCGGCCACGTCGCCACGACATGCCCGTCCTGCATAATTCCGCGATGGAGGTTGGTGGTGATCGTTTCGACAACGTCACCGTCATTCGAAAATATGAGCGTGCCCGCGCCTTCCGCCACAGCGTTGTGGCAAGCGCCCGACCAGGATGCCGTGTCGCCGTCGTCGAAATTCACATCGAGCACGCGACATCCGGAGCGCGGATCGACAACGAGCCACTGGCCGGTTTGCGATTCGGGCCGTGCGACCGGGGTTGAGGTACGGTGAGACGCCGCATTTGCGGCGAGTACTCCGGTCGACGCGCTGCCCAACAGAATGCCGGCCAGCGCAATCCTTGCAGCCCACAGCATCGAATGCCCCTCCGTGCTCGAGATTTTCGAGACGTACGATCCACCTCGCCGCCGCCCGCGGCAAATTAAGGTCGCCCGGTTCGTGAACGAAGCCTTTCGCGCGCGCCTGCGCTTTGTCAACAAATTGGACGCATTCCGAAAGATTAAATTGCAATGCCTATCATACGTTTAGAGGCTGACCGAAAAATCGGGTTGAGTGATCCCGGCCGGCCACGATTCCATCGGATTTGCTGATTCGCTGGAGTTTCCGATGGCCTGGACCGAGATCACCCGCGCGAAGTATCGACGGGACGGA